>ENA-OQIZ01000008-OQIZ01000008.1-human-gut-metagenome-genome-assembly--contig:-NODE-8-length-227017-cov-16.166865_pt1 | contig 227017 bp, 184 predicted proteins | sample MGYA00242593_ERZ504758 | MGnify/ENA primary metagenome ERZ504758 (study PRJEB26092, sample SAMD00036364) | human gut metagenome | host: Homo sapiens | study: EMG produced TPA metagenomics assembly of...
ATATAGTAGTGACCCGGTGGGAGCAGAAGCAAAATACAGACAAGATGGAAAAAAGAAACTTGCCTCAGCTTCTGGTTGTTGATGATTCTGAAATGAACCGTGAGATACTTAAGGAAATTCTGGGAAAAGAATACCGGATACTGGAGGCCTGTGACGGGGAAGAGGCTCTGAAGATGTTAGAGCAGTATGGAACTGAAATCTCATTGGTCCTGTTAGATATTATTATGCCCAAAATGGATGGATTTGAAGTACTCGCCTATATGAACAGAGATAAATGGATCGAGGATATACCGGTGATCATGATTTCCAGTGAAGGATCAGAGAGTTATATCCGCCGTGCTTACGAACTGGGGGCTTCGGATTATATAAGCAGACCATTTGATGCTAAGGTGGTATATCAGCGGGTTATCAATATGATCAAGCTTTATGCCAAGCAGAGGCGTCTGATCCATTTGGTAACAGATCAGATTTATGAAAAAGAGAAAAACAACCGTATGATGACCGGGATTCTCAGTCAGATTGTAGAGTTCCGAAATGGTGAAAGCGGGCTTCATGTGTTGCATATTAATATTCTGACTCAGCTTTTGCTGGAGAAATTGATGCGAAAATCAGAGAATTACGATCTTTCCTGGTCTCAGCAGCATATGATCGCCACAGCTTCCGCACTTCATGATATCGGTAAGATTGGAATTGATGAAAAAATTCTGAATAAACCCGGAAAGCTTACAAAGGAAGAATTTGAAGCTATGAAACAGCACACGATCATAGGGGCCCGGATGCTTGACAGGCTGGAAATGTATCATGATGAAGAGATGATGAAATATGCCTATGAAATATGCCGCTGGCATCATGAACGTTATGATGGAAAAGGATATCCGGATGGTTTGAAGGGAGAAGAAATCCCCATATCTGCACAGGTGGTATCACTGGCAGATGTGTATGATGCCCTGGTAAGTGACCGGGTATATAAGAAAGCATATTCTCATGAGAAGGCAATGGAGATGATCCTGAATGGAGAATGCGGAATATTTAATCCTCTTCTTTTGGAATGTCTGGTGGAAATTCAGGATAAAGTACGCAAGGAACTTGGTATTAAAGATGTGAATGAATGTCTGGAATATCTGGAAGAGAGAAACTGATAAAATCCCCCTGAAAAGAGCCTAAACTCAGCGATGAATGGGTGTACATTTCTGTAGATCTGAATGGATTAAAATGGGAAGACAGAGATCGATTCATGAAATGCAAAAATATTTTGTAAAAAATTTTCCTGAGTATCTTGACAGGGAATAAATAATCCTTTATAGTATAGCACAGATTTGGTGTGTTACTGGACAGGCAGGCATTAACCGGTCATAAATGTTATTTTTTAATGTTTATGGGGGTTAGTGCCTTTTTTTGATGTATTCTTTGTGGTAAAACGCGGAATAATCATATGTCAGAAGGTTTTAATCTCCCGGAAACAAGACGGTTTATTCGCACGAATAAGGAAAAGGAGACAAAAGAACATGAAAGACAAGATTTTTGGAGTTTTGCAGCGTGTGGGAAGATCCTTTATGCTTCCGATCGCAATTCTCCCTGTTGCAGGTCTGCTGCTTGGTATCGGCAGTTCCTTCACAAATGAAACAACCATCGCTACCTATGGATTGCAGAAGATCCTGGGAAGCGGAACATTACTTAATTCTCTTCTGATCATTATGAACAAGGTCGGAAGTGCTGTATTTGACAATCTGCCGCTGATCTTTGCTGTTGGTGTTGCCATTGGTATGGCAAAGAAAGAGAAAGAGGTTGCTGCTCTTTCTGCGCTGATTGCATATTTCGTTATGAATGTGGCTGTCAGTGCCATGCTTCTTATCAACAATGAAATCACAGCAGACGGTCAGATAGCAGCAGATGTACTGGAAGGAACCATTACTTCTGTATGCGGGATCCAGTCTCTGCAGATGGGTGTATTCGGCGGTATTATCGTAGGTCTTGGTGTTGCGGCACTTCATAACCGTTTCCACAAAATTGTGCTTCCGAATGCGCTGTCATTCTTTGGCGGCTCAAGATTTATACCGATCATTTCTACGATTGTATATATGTTTGTGGGAATCCTGATGTATTTTGTATGGCCGGCAGTTCAGAACGGTATTTATGCTCTGGGCGGTCTGGTAACAGGCAGTGGATATCTGGGAACTCTGATTTTTGGTATTATTAAACGAGCACTGATCCCCTTTGGGCTGCATCATGTATTTTATATGCCATTCTGGCAGACCGCAGTGGGCGGAACTATGGAAGTTGCAGGACAGGTGGTGCAGGGCGGACAGAATATCTTCTTTGCACAGCTTGCTGATTCTGCAAATATAGCACATTTCAGTGCGGATGCAACCAGATATTTCTCTGGTGAGTTTATCTTTATGATTTTTGGTCTTCCGGGAGCAGCGCTGGCTATGTATCGCTGTGCAAAACCTGAGAAGAAAAAAGCGGCAGGCGGACTTCTTCTTTCCGCAGCGCTGGCATGTATGTTTACTGGTATCACTGAACCGCTGGAATTCTCATTCCTGTTTGTAGCTCCGGCATTGTTCGTAGTTCAGGTGATCCTGGCAGGTGCGGCTTATATGATCGCACATATGCTGAATATTGCAGTAGGACTTACTTTCTCAGGAGGTTTCCTTGACCTGTTCCTCTTTGGCATTCTGCAGGGAAATGCAAAAACAAGCTGGCTGAGGATCATTCCGGTTGGTATTATTTACTTTATCCTGTATTATGTGATCTTTACATTTATGATCAGGAAATTTAATTTCAAGACTCCGGGACGTGAAGATGATGATACAGAGACAAAGCTTTATACAAAAGCTGATGTAAATGCAAGAAAAGAAGCCGGAAAGACAGCCGGTGCAGCTGCAGCAACCTCCGGTGATCCGGTAAGTGAACTGATCACCAGAGGCCTTGGCGGAAAGAAAAATATCGTAGATGTTGACTGTTGTGCGACAAGACTTCGTATCACTGTTGCAGAGCCTGAGAGAGTTCGTGATGAACTTCTGAAACAGACAGATTCCAGAGGAATCGTAAAAAAAGGACAGGGCGTACAGGTTATCTATGGACCTCATGTAACTGTTATCAAGGCGAAGCTGGAAGAATATCTGGAGACTGCTCCCAACGAATTCGCAGATGAGACACCGGATAATGTACAGGTACAGGAAAATGCTGCAGCAGGAAATGCAGATGGACAGAACAGTGCAGAGGTTGAGGACAAAAATGCAGATACAGCACAGACCTTGGCACCTGTAAAAGAAGAAAAGATCAGAAAAACAGCAATCATTTACAGCCCTGTAGACGGAATCGCAGCAGATCTTTCTACTGCACCGGATGAAGGATTTGCAGGAAAAATGATGGGTGACGGTGCAGTGGTGACACCAACAGAAGGTACTGTATATGCACCTGCAGACGGTGAAGTTGAGTTTATTTTTGATACAAAACATGCCATAGGTTTCCAGACAGATTCCGGTATCCCTATGCTTCTTCATATGGGAATCGACACTGTAAAACTGGAAGGAAAAGGCTTCGAAATCCTGGTAACAGAGGGGCAGAAAGTGAAAAAAGGCGATCCGATGATGAAACTGGATTTGGAGTTCTTAACTGCCAATGCTCCGTCCATCACTTCTCCGATTCTCGATACTGAACCGGAAGACAACCAGAGGATCAGACTTCTGGCAAACGGTGAGATCAAGGCCGGTGAACCGTTGTTTGCGGTGGAAACGCTGGAATAATATTGTTATAATATAGAAATAACGAAGTTAAACATGTCAAAAAACAGTTGGATGATCAAAAGAGATGATATCTTGATTATCTGGCTGTTTTTTTACGCATGTGAATTGAAAAGCATGACTTTTTGCAGGAGAAATCTGGGAATCAAAAATGTATCAAATTTGTGTGACGGGTAGGATTCTTATTCAAAATATGGTAAACTATATCAAACATGCTTTAAGGGCAAAGGGAAAATTGTTATAATGGCAATAAATTTTTATAGAGGGGATTATGACAGAGATGTACAGAGTTAGCAAGATATTAAATAATAATGGTGTTATAGCCATTGATATGGATGAAAACAAGGAGTATGTGATTCTTGGCAAGGGTGTTGGCTTTGGGAAAAAGGTCAGCCAGCGTTTTGATAAGCCGGAGGGATGCACTACATATCGTCTGGAACAGGAGACAGAGCGTGGATCTGCGAAGGAACTGGTAAAGGGAATAGAGCCGGAGTATCTGGAGATTGCAGATGCAATTCTGACAGAGTCACAGAAAGTGTTTGGAGATTCCATAGACAGAGGAATTCTTTTTCCACTTGCTGACCATATTTCTTTTGCAGTCGCCAGAATCCGCAGAAATGAGCAGATCAGCAATCCGCTGACAGAGGATATCAAGGTTCTTTTCTACAGTGAATTTAAAGTTGCGGAAACACTGAAAACAATTCTGAGAGAAAGACTTCAGATAGAGATTGATGATCATGAGGTTGGATATGTGGCATTGCATATTCATTCTGCAATTGGTGACGAGAAGGTATCTGTTGCCATGCAGACTGCGAGAGCAGTGAGAGAGTGTATAGATATGATCGAGAAAGCAACAGGTAAGCCAATCGATGTACTGTCACTGTCCTATAATCGTCTGATGAACCATATGAAGTATATGGTAGCGCGTGCATCTACAGGGGAGAAGCTGAACCTGGATATGAATGAATATATGTTGGATCAGTATCCACAGGCCTATAAGGTTGCCACTGACATCTGTAAAAACCTGGAAGGATGTATTGGACATAAGCTGGATGAAACAGAGACAGGATATCTGGCAATGCATATTCAGAGAGTGTGTAAGGATGCGGTATGATAATCAGTGAAGAAAGAAATTCCCTGCCCGGCCGGAAATATTTTATTTCTGGTCTGAACAGGGAATTTTTTATAATTTCGGCAGAGTATCCTTATATTCCACATATTTACCTTCGGTAAGTAACTTTTCATATGCATCGTAAGCGTCCTGCAAAGTTTCGTATTTTTGATCTGAAGAAAGATATTTTTTGTAATCGTTTAGCGTAGTTACAGTTGCAAGGATTGTCACATAAGTTTTTTTGGAGCGAGTAGCAGTTGTTGTTTCGGAAACATAGAATTTGCCATCTGTTGTGCTGATGATAACTGGGATTTTTTTATTAACACCTACTTTATTGGTGTCTAAAGAAGTCCAAAAAAGATAATGATCGGATGGAAATCTTCCATTTCCATTTCCATAATATGCCCAGGTACCGTATTTCAGCAGACTTTTTTCTTTTTTGGCAATTTCGTTTTCAATTTTCTCAACTCTTTTGGTACCTGCTTTGGAATCAATTTCAAAGTTATATGCATTCATTATATCAGCATCAGTGTTTAATAAACCAGAATCCTTGAGCGGCCCCATCAAATCTTCATCAATATTAAACGGATATTTCTTCACACCACTCCCATTTCCGCCGGACCATGTAAATTTCACACTGTTATCATCATTAAGGGAAATCTCACATGTTCCATTGGCGACTGGAATTCCTTTCCAATTGGCAGTATCTTCGTCACCTACAGTATGGGAAATCCCGGCGATGGTGATAGTTTTTGCGGACTGCCAGTCATCTATTTTCTGTTTCAGCTTAACTGTTCTCTTAGCCTCTTCGGGATTTTTTCCCTCCAGATTTATATCTGCCATCATTTCACCATACTCAGTACGGACGTTTGCCAGGTCTGTTGATTCGCGGCTTCGTTCCACATATTTTGTGTAAGAAGGTGCCAGGAGTCCGACAAGAATTGCCAGGATTGCGATCACGACTACAAGTTCAACCAGAGTAAAGCCTTTATCTCTTTTTTGCATGTATTTTACCTGTAAATAAAAATGTTAAATAATAGTTATGCCAGGAGTAAAATATATACTTTACCCCTTAAGCTCTTTAAAGAATGATAGCACAGAATCTGTTACTGTGCAATATTTGCGAAAAAAATATTTCATTACAGGCATAGAGCAATCGTATGGATCATTTTTTCCACATCCAGTGGCTTGGCCAGATGTGCGTTCATGCCACAGTCCAGTGCGTGGCGGACATCTTCTGCAAAAGCATTGGCGGTCAGTGCGATGATGGGAATGGAAGAAGCATCCGTCCTGTCAAGCTTCCGGATTTGGCGTGTGGCTTCGTATCCGTCCATCAGAGGCATCATAATATCCATAAGTATTACATCAAATGTCCCCTCAGGGTGACTGGAGAAAATACCCCAAAATAGCAATAAGCAGCCTCTTTTTCATTCCCTGTAAAATATCTTTAAGTGAAGTATATACTTTACTTTATATTTTATAATATTCATGTTATAATGGTTTTGTAAAGTCATTACTTTCATTTTTGCTAAATATTTTGAAATATTAAGTATAATATATAAATTGAATTAAAGGAGGTTTTTACTATGGAAATTGGAGGCTTTTTCCCCTATCAACCTGTTGGCTCTGAGCCAAACAACTATGTGGAGCATACCTGCCCTGATCCCGGGGACACCGCTCATCTAATGTCCGGCCGTTGTGCCATTTATTACTGTCTGAGGGATCTGATGTTAACAGATCAAAAGCGTGTGGCATATCTGCCTTCCTATGACTGCGAAACAGTTCTGGGCTGCTTTGTAAAAGCAGGATATGAAATTCATTATTATGATTTTGACAAAAATCTTTCCCCTGTGTTTGAGGAAGAGATGATCCCGCAGATCAGTGTTCTCCTTGTCTGTGGATACTATGGTTATCCTACCTATGATGAGAACTTTGTCAAAAAATGTAAAGCCAGTGGCGTTTCTGTAATAGTGGATACTACCCATACAGCATTTTCTCCATTGCCGGCCTGTCCGGATGCTGACTATATTGCTGTCAGTCTCCGCAAATGGATGGGTGTTGCCTCCGGTGGTCTTGCCATCAAGCGAAAGGGCACCTTTGGCGTAAAGCCTATTCCTATCAATAAAGAACAGTTTTCCCTTAGAGATCAGGCTCTTCAATCCCGAGAGACCTACGAGCATACAGGAAATGAGGACTATAATAAAGAAGGCAATGATGTTTTCTGGAAAGCGGAATTTATGCTTCGTGAAATTTTCGATATCCAGGAAGGGGATGAAGCTTCCCTTAAAACGATTCTTCATTATCCATTCCGGGATGCGATCCGTAAACGCCAGGAAAATTACCGTTACCTTCTGGAACACCTGCCGGAACGCTCCGATATCCGCCCGGTATTTCCTTATCTTTCAGATGATATCTGTCCTATGTTTTTCCCTTTCTTTGTGGAAAACCGGGACGCCCTTATCAAGCATCTGGCAGACAGGCACATTCCGCCTAAAGTATACTGGCCTGTACCACCTTTTGTAAAGGTTGAAGACTATCCAGGAGCTCAATATATTTATTCCCATATCATGTCTGTCAGCTGTGATGAGCGCTTTAACACGGACGATATGCAGAAAATTGTAGAAGCCTTTGAAAACTATTAAAGATCTTAAAGCATTTTGAGAATATCCGTTTGATAAATCTAATCAGGCCACAGACTGGAAATCACCAATCTGTGGCTTCTTCATCTTCCCAGGTTGACATCCCATCTGCCGTTTGCTACACTAAAACCACATATCTGACAAAGGAACGGGAAATATGAAGAAGAAAAAAATTATAATTTTATCTATTATGATAATTGTGGTTGCCTTACTCCTTGAAGCGAGCATTTTGAAATATGTTAATGACAAAAATGCCCATAGAACATCAAAGGTGCTTCTTGATCGTGTGATTACTGTGCTTGATAAAAATGATGAGAACAGGAACGAGCTGATCGAATCGTTAAAGGACGATTATATTGTAAGGGCTAAAGCTGTGTCATATATGATTGATGCTGATCCGGCGGTAGAATATGATGTGAATGAGCTGCAGAAAATAGCAAAATTAATGGCCGTTGATGAGATACATCTGTTTGATGATCAGGGAACTATTTACAGTGGTTCTGCGCCCAAGTATTTTGGCTATAATTTTGATTCCGGTACGCAGATGGAGTATTTTAAGCCTATGCTTAAGGATAAATCGCTGACCATGTGTCAGGATGTTACTCCCAATACTGCAGAGGGAAAGAAAATGATGTATGCCATCACCTGGAACGAAGACGGAACCAAGATGCTCCAGGTGGGAATTAAGCCAAAGAGACTTCTCAATGAAATAAAGCAGAATAACATTTCCAATGTAGTTGCCGGAATGCCGGTATATAAAGGCATGGAAATTATGGTTGCAGATGGGGATACACAGGTAATAGAAGGAGCCACGGACAGTAGCAAATTAGGGAAAAAACTGGAAGATGTGGGGATATCAGCGGATCATGTCAGTGCTGACGGTGCGACTGTAACACAGATCAGAATGGATGGAAAGCACTGCAGATGCATGATGCACCAGAATGATAACTATATTGTTATTGTAACTGTAGAGGATTCATTTTATCAGCAGGGCGGCATGATTGCTATTTTTATAGTAGGTGCATATTTGGTACTGGCATCCTGCTGTATAACCTATATGTTTTCCAAAGTGATGAAAGAAAGACTGGAAAAAGAAAAACTGATATACACCTCAAATACGGATGAGCTTACCAGATGTTTAAACAGGCACGCATATGAAAATGATATGAAAAAGCTTAATCTTAGTGAGGAATGGGTATACATTTCTGTAGATCTGAACGGATTAAAACGGGCAAATGATTCTTATGGCCATATGGCAGGAGACGAGCTTATATGCGCAGCGGCAGATTGCATGAGAGACAGCTTTCATGAGTATGGAAAGGTATACAGAATCGGTGGAGATGAATTTGCTGTTATCATTACAGAGAATACAAGTCAGGTGGAAGAACTGATACATGGCTTCGACTCCAATGTGGCAAACTGGCATGGAAAGTTTGTTGATTCAATGACTGTTTCGTACGGATGGGTTTTCAGCACAGAGAGAAACTGGGGTAGTGCATATGAAATCTCAAAAACTGCAGATGCAAGAATGTATCAGAGTAAGGAACGCTACTATAAGGAAAGCGGTGCAGACAGAAGATAGGCAGGTTACAAAAAAGCCACAGACTGGTTCATCCAGCCTGTGGCTTTTTTCAGGGATCGTCAGGGGTATTACCATATTACTTTTATGGTAAAGATACATCGTCAGCAGATATGTCAGGCGATAAATTTTTCACATTTTCCGACATCTCTTTCATTGAAGTTGTCTGGGATTTATGATAATCTTGTACCTATAGCAATCCTCTGAAGTAATGTGTTCTAAGAGGAAACGATAGGATTTTTTCTGTGAGAAAAGGAAAAGTTGAATCGTAAGATAACATTGTAATTATACATCAAGGAGAATAACATACATGATGATGAAGATCAGGCATAAAAAAATAGTGGCATCAGGTACAGCAGTTGCCCTGGCAGGCATCCTGGGGGTTGGCGCCCTGCTTCAGTCCAGCGTCTCTGTACAGGCATCTCCGGCTATGATGCCCGGTATCGAGCAGATTGTAAATGATACAACTGCTGAGAAGCCTTTTAAAATATTAGAAATCGTTGATAATACAAGTGAAGCGGAAATTGGCTATTACGTATCCGGGCAGGAGCCGTATGTGAAGCTTTATCAATACCAATATACTGATGATAAGAATCAGGCGCATACCATCACATTTGATTCGCTGGATGAGGGTCTGTCAAAAATTTCCGATCCTGTGAAGCGCAAAGAATTTGCCATGAATGTAAAACTGAATCAGGATGGCAGTATTGATACAAGTAACAGTACCGGAATCAAACAGATTCAAAGTGTGTGTTATCAAACAGATGGTCCAAGTACAGGAGAATCGGCGGATTATCCTCTTTCTTATGGTAATTACCAGGAGAAATATTTCCTTACCCAGGAAGAGAAGGATTCAAAATTATGGAAAGAAATTGAACAATTTATAGATCCGACCACTGATAAACCTATAACATATACAGTAAAGATAAATGGAACCTATCAGGAAAATCCAGCCGGAACCGGTGACTATACTAAGAAGGAACAGCAGTATTATCCGATTCGTGAAAAGGCAAATGACACAGATACAGGGGATGCAGATAATCCAAATGCCAAGTACAGAGAAAATATTCAGAATTTTTACTATGCTGACAGTGATGGGGCAAATGCACCTTATTTTCTGGAATTTTCCGAAGTAAATAATACTATGGTAAACAATGCGCTGAAAGATTCTTCTGGACAGGGAAAGGAAACAATTCTTTCGGAATATAACTATGAAAATGGCAGATATGGATATTATGAAAATGTTTACAGCGACCTGACTACCGAAATTGCAAATAATATTTTCAACAAGAATTATACCTTCCCTGGCGAAAACCCTGCCAGCCCAGCTGGAAATAAGCTTCTTATTCAGAATAATACATCTGCTGAAAATGCTTTTTCATCAGGCGGTGAGGAATTTACATCCTTAGATGAAGGAAATAGGACAGAGCAAAGCAACACAGAAGACAATATAACCGGACAAAATCAGCAGGATGTTGTTATGAGTGAACCTCAGATAGATTCAGGAGCAGCAGATGCGGGATTTTCCGATGGTGAATTTTCTTCTGAAGAATTAAACGCAGGAGAAAGTGGTGTAAGTTCCACAGACAGCAATGGACAGGATAACAATGTATCTTCTGCTTCGAAAGAGGAAAATATCACAGATAATGAAGCAACAAAACTGGAAGATACTAATGTAGTTGACAAAAACAAACATCGATTAATTGAATATATACCATTAACGGACCAAAATGGTACGGCAAAGGAAGTTAACACATCTGAAGACCCTCTGGTATATTATGGTATTACTATAGACCAGTATCCGTTTTATCAGTATAAGTTAATCAGTAATCTGAATACGATCAAAACAAAGGCAATTAACGTTGATGCAATTACAGATCCTAATTTCAAACTTAAAGAAAGACTTGAAGAAACCAAAATTGAGACAACTGAGGAAACTCAATACTGTAATATCACGATTCAGGATGGACAGTACTGGTTCTGGTTATGGAACAAGGGTGAAAGTGTCAACAATGCTGTTAAATATCCGATATCTATTGTAACCCAGCGTCAGCCTGTAGCATACAGTGATATCCGTCAGCTCCCGGAGGATTTGGGATACAATTACTATTATAAGGTAGATAAAGTCTATTTTTGCTGTAAAAAGGATGAAACTGCGGCAGCAGGAGATTCCCATGCCTATAAATATTATGGCTGGTATTCTCCTTCCTATGCGGATGAGAATAATCCGTATATTCTGGCAGAAAACGGAAAAACAGCAACTCATTATATTTCCGATGCAGAGTATAAATTAACTCCGGGCACAGGAAATTACGACTTCGTACCTGATGATACTGCCCCAGAACAGACAGTGGAAGTAGATCATATGTATTATCAGGGGGGATATACAAATCATGACTGGTTTAAGCAGTATGTGTTCCATCTGGAACCGGGTGAAGAGGGAAGTGATGAAAGGAAACAGTTTGATGCTTTTAAAATCGAGGTAACTACCATAACGGCAGATGATTTTAATGCGATATATGGAAGCGCTGAGGAAACGGCATTCGGTGACAGTGAAGCTACGGAAACAACTGGTGACGGCGATAGCACTGATCCCGATCATTCATCAGCAGATGATAGCGCAAACTCAGATGATGTACAGGCAGATAACTCTCAGACAGAAGATAACCAGTTGGATGATGGGCAGACAGACAATACCTTTGATGAGCAAAATACCGACACTCAGGATACAAACGAAGCCCATACAGAAGATCAGGCAGCAGCTCAGAATGAAGGATATACTTCAGAAGTAGATCCAATGGTCAGCGAAGCCGGAGTTGAGCTAGTGTCTATCGAAAAGGAATTTAGTGACAGTACAGACAATGAGGACAATCAGGAAGAAAGTTTTCAGGATGGTACAGAAAATGAGGTTATGCCGGAGGTGGAAAGTAGTTCTGATGAGTCATTTTCTGCCGGAGATACAGATTCTGATTCCGGGAAAACAAAGCTGGAAGATTATAATCTGATTTATTTAAATGCAACTGGATTAAATGAATCTTCCTACCAAAAGATTCTTGACATAGTTTCCCCTCAGAAATCAAAGAAAAAACCATGTATTATTAATCAGACAAAATTACAGAATAATGAAACTTTTAAGAGTAGTTTCACATCAATCATGAATGATAACGATGCGGATGGTCATTATGTGAATTGCAATGTATATTTCTTTAAAAATAGTTTCTTATCTGATGGTCAGGATCCAGGTAGTCTGTTGAATGTATCATTTGATAAAAATTTTAATCCCGCTTATACGGAAGAGTCTGACAGTTTTTCGGATGGTGATAATAATCTGATGAAGGGCTTTGAAGAAATTCTGAAGTATATAGAAAAGGAGAATAAATACAGAAAAATAAAAGAAAACTCGACAAATAAAGATAATACAGAAAATCAGGAGAAAAAAAAGGTTACTCTTCTAAGTACCAAAATCAGCCAGGCCAGAGCTATTGAGTATATTATAAATTACAGACTGAAAAGAAATGATCTGCCTACCGGAAAAATCAGGGTACTGGAACTTCAGCCAGCCCGCAGTCAGGGCGAGATTACGAGTTCACAGGTATTAGGATGGCTTGGACATGAAATGACAGTGATAAGTTGTTGTAATCATACAGGAGAACCTGCGGCGAATGTGCTGAACGATGAAGAATCAATATGGCATTCGGCATATACTTCTAGGATAATAACTATAATCATAAAGGTAAGCATTATCTGGAAATATCCTTTACGAATCCAGAAGACGTTGATGGGTTTATTTACAGAGCTAGACCAACTGGCAAGAATGGTGCAATATATAAATATATATTGGAATTATATGATGAGAACAATAATAAGATAGCTCAAATACCAGGAAATTTTGACCGTAAGGAGATAGATAGAGAAAGTGCAACGATTAAATTTGAAAAGACATATTCCAACGTAAAATCTATGAAATTGATTTTTGAGAGTACATTTGCTGATAATATCAATTATATAGACAAATTTGCCAGTGCCAGAAAATTTCTCCCCATTTTTCATAATAAACAGGCAAATGTAGAAATAACCACTATGACAACATCTGAATTTGTCGGACATATTGATGACTTAAATACAAAGTATGACATGATCTATCTGGGGGATGATGATAAGGATTTGGTTTATGATGGTAATTTCCGACCAGATGATGAGGTGCTTTATTATCATGTTGGTGGAAATAAATTGGCACGCTATGAATTACAGGGTTTGATGAATCATGATTATGTCACGAATGGAAGTCAAAAGAAAGCCGCTACGGTGGGGGAAACAGATTCAACTACAGGTACTACTATTGGCTCTGTTCGTGGTTCCGGAAATGATATTACAAAAGAAATAAAAAATAAACTGGTGAATTTTGCAAAAAGCGGGTATCCGATAGTAGTTGCAGGAAATATTTATGGTGAGAATAAAAAAACGATATCTACAACTCTGGTAGACAATTCTTCCTATATTTATGATTTCCTTAATGAAGTAAAAGGATTTGATAATGTATACAAAGAGGGAGAGATTCCAGCAGATGAGGATATAAATTTCTATGCGGAACTTCCAAAACCAAAGATTGAATTGAGCAGTTACCCTCCTTCTGCAATTGGAACAGGGGATGGCCCATCGAATGAATTTCTTACTGGAGAAAATATGACTTTTCAGTTTCAGATTATTGACGAGGCGCAGGCTTCACCTGCTAATGCAGAATATAATTGTGAATTGTATATTGATCTGAACTGTGATGGTAATTTCTCAAAATCTGAGAAGCTGGATGATATTGCAGTCATGCAAAATGGAAATGTTATAAAAAAGGAGAATGGGATATATCAACTTTCCCTTAATACAACGTATACAGTTTCAAGAAAAATCCCGCAGGAATATATCAAACTAATGCCGTGGAAACTGGTAGTCACCAACAATAATAACAGCGAGATCCGAACGTCTGAGATTGGATATACAAAAAGACAAAATATAACTTCAACTAAAAATACAATTAATGTATTGCAAATTATTCCAAATAATAGTGCCGAATGTACATGGAATTTGGCTACAGATACTACGTTTCAAAAACTGTTTGATAAAGTAAAAGATTTTAATGTTAAGATTAGTACAATTACTGTAGGACAATATGAAACCCAGTATTCTGCAAATGTAACCTATCTGAATCAATATAACATGTTGATCATTGGATTTTGCGATGGTGCTGGTTATGGAAGTAGTTATGGAGGAAATAATCCTACAAACTTTTCAGAGAATGGCGCTCAGAGAATCCTGGAATTTGCAAATACAGGAAAGAGTGTGATTTTGGCTCATGATAATACGTCATCCTCTGTGTATGATAGAACTGCGCAGAATGGAGGTATTAGTGGTGATTCTACGTGGAAAGGTTGGGCATACTTTTTTAACCAGACACTTCGCAGAGCTTTAGGTATGGATAGGTACGGCATCACTGCCCCGCAGTCAACTTCTGATATATTAAAACAGGCAAAAGAATTAGATACAAATGCACAGTCTATAGATTGGAATGATATTTCTAAGAATTCCAGTGATATGGCATATTATCTGAACAAAAACAAAGAAAAAACATATTCAGAAACGCAGGGATTCACCAATGGAAAATTAAGAATTGCAAATACAACACGAGAAACCGGAAGTACGGAAGTAACAACTACAGCATCTCAGGTAAATGAAGGTGCAATAACAGAATATCCATATAAAATTGATAAAAAAATAACCGTTGCCCCCACACATTTCCAATATTATCAATTGGCATTGGAAGAAAATGCAGATGAGGATGATTCAGGTGATCTTGTAGTGTGGTATTGCCTTGGCGATAAAGATAATAAAACCGGAAATGGATATTATGCTCATTCACCCAATGATGTCAGAAATAATTATTATATCTATAGCTATAAAAATATAATTTATACAGGTGTAGGGCATAAGCCTGTTACTAATAATGGTAATCTTATGGAGAAAAAGTTGTTTGTCAATACTATCATAGCCGCATATAATGCACAGGCGGTTAATCCGGAATTGATGTTTGTAAAGCAGTCAGACAGAAATGCTGCACAGGAAAAGACTGTTTATTACACTCTCGACAATGTTAACTTCAATGAATCCCAGGAGCTTATTAAAAACAAACCACTTGAGTTCCATTTGAAAGTGACAGATTCCAACCTGGTCGGTACTTCCTTTGCCGGAACAAACACAAAAGACTTAAAACTGCAATTGTATATAGAGTCTGATGACGGTACAAAAGTTAAAGGAATTGGAGGAGAAAACACAAATGTAAGAGAAATACATCTTCCGGTATATAAAGCTGGTGAAAGGCAGACAGAATATGAAGATGGATATGTATATGTTAACAGTGGAAACGTATATGACTTTACCTTGAATGAGCTACAAAACTATGAGAGTTATTTAAAAACAAGTGCAGGTTATAAGGGAAAGGTTACCCTGTATGCTAAAATTTCATGCAAGTACATTTACTACGGCACAGAAAAAGAAGCACAATCCGTTGCACAGATAAACATCTGTCAACGCCAGCTTTTTGATCTGGATTGATGTAAAAACTTTATAGCTCCAAATTCTGAAAGCCTCAGACTGGCACAGCACAGCTACCCCGGTCCGGGGCTTTTGACGTTACTGTTCACTCCGTTCACAGTAACTTAGCCAAAATTCATTCCAGATTGCCTGCGGCAATGGAATTTTGGCTTGTATGTCTCGGGATTTTGGCATATTCATGCCAAAACACCTCGCGGGATAGTGGCGTGTGAACAGTAACCTTTTGACATCTGACAATTTTTATAAAATGCCTTGAAACTACTGAAGAAGCATGCTAGTATAAAACCAAAGCATATTTCTCTTAAGTTTCAGGGCATTTTGCCATCTTATATTCTAAATTCATTTCAGAAATCCATGCTTTTAATTCCAATTAAATTAAAAAAGCAGGAGTTCTGAACAATTTAGAAAAGAGCAGTATGTTCTTACATTCCTGCTGACACAGGAGGTATTGTCTATGGCAAAAAGAAAGAACAAAAAAGTCACTGCAAACCGTAATTACAAGGATACAGTATTCCGAAAACTGTTTTCTGACAGGAGAAATCTGTTATCTCTGTACAATGCAATCAATGGGACAGCGTATACAGATGAAACGAAGTTGGAGATTGTTACACTTGAAAATGCAATTTATATGGGAATGAAGAATGATCTGGCGTTTATCATTGATACGAATCTTTTTCTGTATGAACACCAGTCAACCTACAATCCTAATATGCCATTGAGGGATTTGTTTTATATATCCGGTGAATATCAGAAATTAGTGGACAGAAAATCCCTGTATTCATCAATACTGCTGAAATTACCGGCACCGAATTTTATTGTATTCTATAATGGAAAGCGGAAAATGCCGGACAGATGGACGAACTGCCTGTCAGAATCCTATGAAAACCAACAGGGAGAGCCTAATCTGGAGTTAAAGGTAGTTACGATCAATATCAACAGGGACTGCAACAGGAAATTGATGGAGCACTGCAGGATTCTTGGAGAATATGCGCAATATGTAGAAAAAGTACGTAAAAATGCGGAGACTATGAGTCTGGATGCTGCTGTAAAAAATGCAGTGGATGAATGTATTTAGAAAGGAATCCTGGCGGATTTTCTCAGAGTCAACCGCGCGGAGGTTATTGCCATGAGTATATTTGAGTATGACAAAGAGGAAGAAGAAAAGAAACTGCAGGCAACTTATGAAAAGATTGGCGAAAAGCGAGGTGAAAAGCAAGGTGAATTAAAAAAGGCAAAAAGCATAGCCATCTCGCTTGCGCAGGAAGGAGAATCCGTAGAGAGAATAGCAAGAATCCTTGGTGAAACGGAAAAAACAATTAAAGAATGGCTGTAAAGTTTATATAATAAAATTGTAAACTTTACGATATAATGGTTTCATGGTATCATAATAGCAATGATACTGTGAAACCATTTTTCAATTTTATAGAGGTAACAGGTTATTATGGAATTATATCACGCAAGTAAGGAGATTGTCCGGTATCCGGAAATCAGAAAAGCAAAGTATACAAAGGATTTTTCCTGGGGATTTTATTGTACTAATAATTTGCAGCAGGCAGTACGTTGGGCGAATCGGGGAGTTGGGGAACCCATTATAAATTATTATCAATACATTCCTAACGATAATTTGAAAATAAAAAAGTTTTCGGATTTGTCTGATGAGTGGCTGGATTTCATTGCAGCATGCAGGAGCGGCAAAACTCATACTTATGATATTGTAGAGGGGCCAATGGCAAACGATACGGTCTGGAATTATGTCAATGATTTTCTGACCGGACGGATTACCAGAAAACAGTTTTGGGTTTTGGCAGAGTTCAAATATCCAACCCATCAGATTAGCTTTCATACCCTTTCGGCATTGGATTGTCTGACATTTGTGAAAAGTGAGGTAACTTATGACAAATCAGGAACGAAATGATTATTTTTATGTATGTGCATTGATTGAGTATATTTCCAGAGCTACCAGAAATCACAGAGGAGATGTTGTGAGGACTATTGGCAAAGAGGGGATTGAGAAATTATTATATGATGCACAGGTGAATCATTGTCTCAGCTTCGAGCAGGTAAGCGATGAAGTGATCGAGTATTATAAGATAAAAGAGGGAACCTTTGACACCATTTCTGACTGTCATTATGATGTTCCCAGCTATCTTGATATCGGAAAACTTTACAGTATTATGATAGAAGACTGTGCAAAGCCGGGAGAAGAGGTACAGGAACTTATAAATATCTTTCAGTCTTTTATAAGTGATGCTATCTCGAATTTTAATTCGGATCTGTATTATCAGAACCCTGACTATCTGGAGTGGTCGTATCGTGAAGGGGAGCTTTTGGATTAATGCCTGAAACGCATTAAAATTGGTTCCGCAGTATCATCAATTGAATGTTACTGTGGAACCTTTTTATATTCGTCTGCTATTTTAGCCGGGTAAGTCGGATTTTATCTGCGTATCCCTGACAGTTCGTCTTCTATCCACTTATCTGTGTTGAAGTTACTGTCAAAGAACCTGACGATCACGCCGTAAGGTTCTGTATCGCTGTTGAATGCGTTGGCTTCATCAGTGTCTACGTGCATTGCCAGATGATAATTTCTGTGGACTCTGACTACTACATCTGCGTAGATAAGTGCGCGTCCGTAGCTTTTGGTCAGGACGAAGACTTCGTCATTGTCTTTGATATGCAGGGCAAGTGCTTCATCCGGAGTCATGTGGATGTGGCGTTTGGCTACGATGACACCTCTGGGGATTTCGATATCCCCGCATGGACCGGATAAAATACAGCCGGGAGTTCCTTCGATATCACCGGACTGGCGTATTACGCTTGGAATCCCCAGTTTTCTGGTGTCTGTAAGGGACATTTCTACCTGCGTGTCGCTGCGGAAAGGACCGAGAAGTGCCATGTTTTCGAAAGTACCTTTCGGTCCTTTGACAGTTACTCGTTCCCGGCACAGATATTGTCCGGGCTGGCTTAATTCTTTGATAAAATGTGGTTTGCTTCCTTCTCCGAATAATTTTTCAAAATCTTCCTGCGAGATATGCAGATGTCTGGCAGAAGTTTCTATAGGTATTTTGATGCTCATTTATTACAATACTCCCTCAATATGTTACTTGTATATGTCTGTCCGACATCCTGTTGCCTGATGGGATACAGAGCAATTATACTTACTTTTTAGTGTATCTCTTTAATTGGAAATATGCAATGTTTATCTTGTAAGAAGGACAATTTTTATTATAAAATAGTGTTAACTTATTTTTATCGGTTTACAAGGAGAAGTGTTCTGGGCTATAATAAGATACATTAGAATAACAGTTACTGTGAACGGAGTGAACAGTAACGAATAACAATTCTAAATGTGACAAAACAGAATGAAATAGTAATGTAATATCAGACTTATAGAATAATAACCAAGAAGGATTATTGAATGAGCAAAAAGAGATTTTCCGGGCTGCGTCTGATTCTTATGGTGCCTGTGGTGGTGCTTCTGGCCGGTGGACTGATCATCGGTGGGAGAGCTTTGCAGGAGCCGGGGGAAGTAAGGACTCTTAAGAAGCAGGAGGTAGCGCAGACGGATGAAGGACATCAGGAGTATTATTTCGGCCTTCTTAATGAGAATGAACAGAGAGGCTACCGCGAGATCCTGGAGGGGATCAGAAGCTTTGAGGATAAATTTTATCTGTCTCTCTCAGGAGATAATGAGATAGACAGAGTGTATCATGCAGTGCTGAAGGATCATCCGGAGCTGTTCTGGGTACATAACCGGGAGAAAGTTTATAAGACGACTTATTCGGGCAGAGATTACTGTCAGTTTTCTCCGGGATATACTTATACAGAGGCACAGAGACAGGAGATCACACAGGCTATGGAGAATGCGTATCAGGAGGTGTTATCGCAGATTCCGGATGGTGCTGATGATTACACGAAGGTAATGACTGTTTATACTTATGTCATAGACAATACAGAATATATGATCTCTGATGATGACCAGAGTATAGCAGGAGCTTTCTGGAAGAAACAGGCGGTATGTGCGGGCTATGCGGGAGCAGTGCAGTATCTGCTGGAGCGTCTGGATATCCCCTGTATTTATGTGGAGGGTGATGCTGCAAACAGTACCCAGGGACATGCCTGGAATATTGTAGAGCTGAACGGACAGTATTATTATGTGGATGCCACCAATGGGGACCAGCCGGACTTTCTGGAGGGTGATGCCACGCTGCTGGCAGAGCATAAGACAACGATCTATGATTATCTGTGTCCGTTCCCACAGGAGTACGAGGAGAATTATACGGTCTCTGATGAGTTTCCTGTTCCTGCGTGTACAGCGACTGACATGAATTTCTATGTGAGAAACGACGCCTGTTTTGATACCTATGACTGGAGCAGTGTATATGACCTGTGCAGACTGCGCATTGACAGTGATGCTGCGGTGGTACGCTTTAAGTTTGGCAGTCAGGGGGCTTATGATGAGGCATATATGGATCTGATCGACAGTAATCATATCCAGGATATCGCAAAATATTATATGGAAGTCCATGGGCTGTCACAGATTTCCTATCATTACGGCGTGATCGACAATATGAAGACCTTATACTTCATGTTCTGACAGGTTTAGCTCAGATGTGTCAGTTGATAATAAGGAACGCTATAAATATATAACTAAAAGGAGTGACTGAAAATTATGGTTAATATGACAGATATATTTGGAAATGCGCTGAGTATTGCCGGGAGTTTTATGGATTCAGATCTGGTGAATCGTTTTATGATGGTAATATTTGCAGTGATCCTTGTGTTTGGAGTGCTGAACTGTATTCTGGGATACAGGCTTCTGCGTTTCTGGATGATGCTGGGAGGTTTTCTGGTAGGCGGCGGTCTTGCGCTGGTGGTTGTACATACAATGGGAATACAGGAGAAATCAACAATGCTGATCGCAGCACTGGCGGCAGGAGTTGTGTTCGCAGTGATCGCATTTCTGATCTATAAGGCAGGCGTGTTTATCCTGGCAGCAGGTATCGGCTGGGCGGCCAGTATTTATTTCCTGCATCCTACCAGCTCCGCAGTATTTTTTGCATGTATTCTGATCGGCGTAGCTCTTGGTTCCATGGCGGTGAAATACTGCAGGGAAGTGCTGATCGTGGCTACAAGTCTGATCGGTGGTATTATGGCAGGGGTTTCCCTTGCACAGCTTGGAAATCTGGCAGATATTCCCTATGGACTGGGAATGAGTGTGGGATTTGCAGTTCTGGGTATGCTGATTCAGTTTGCTATCAACAAACCGGTTTCTGATGAAGAGGATGAAGAAACGGTTGATGAAGAAAGCACTGAGCAGATTTACAGGCGAAATCAGAACTTGAGACAAGACCAGAGTTTTGAGCAGTCTCAGGACAGAGACATGGAGGAATCAATATATGCCAGAGGACAGAAAGGACAGGCGAGAAAAAATGGCAAAAGAAGCTAAGACAAATGCAATGAGAATGCTGGACAGACAGAAGGTTAAATATGAGGCGTTCTCCTATGAATGTGATGAATTTATTGACGGGATCCACAGTGCGGATAAGATCGGTGCACCCTATGACCAGTCTTTTAAGACTCTGGTAATGGAAGGAAAGAGCGGCGGTTATTTCGTTTTTGTAGTTCCGATTGAAAAGGAAGTTGACCGTAAGGCGGCTGCAAAGGCTGTCGGTGAGAAGACAGTGGACATGATCCATGTGAAGGATATCACAAAGATTACCGGATATGTGAGAGGCGGCTGCAGTCCGCTGGGAATGAAGAAACCTTATCCTGTTGTGTTTGATGCATCTGCAGGAGAATTTGAAGAGATTTATGTGAGTGGCGGCCGTATCGGACTGACACTGAAGGTTCCCCTTGCTGATCTGCTTAAGGTGACAGGCGGAAAGCTGGCGGATATTATCATGAAGACAGAATAAAATAACAGGGTACGGCTAAGCCGTACCCTGTATTTTATTCTTTAGTTATCGGAAGCGTCCTCTTCGTTGATCTCGAATACGTGACGTTTCTTAGCCATCTCATCACTTGCCAGATATTCATCGTAAGTAGTGATCTTGTCGATCATGGTTCCGTTTGGAAGGATTTCCATGATACGGTTGGCTGTTGTCTGTACGAACTGATGGTCATGTGAGGTGAAAAGGATAACACCCGGGAATTTGATCAGACCGTTGTTCAGTGCTGTGATGCTCTCCATATCGAGGTGGTTGGTTGGCTCATCCAGGATCAGGATATTTGCACCGGAGATCATCATCTTGGAAAGAAGACAGCGGACTTTCTCACCACCGGAAAGAACGCGTACACGTTTGATGCCGTCTTCACCGGGGAAGAGCATACGTCCGAGGAATCCACGAACATAAGTAGCATCCTTTATCTCGGAATACTGTGTCAGCCAGTCTGTAATAGTAAGGTCATTATCGAACTCTGCAGTGTTGTCCTTAGGGAAATATGCCTGGGAAGTGGTAACACCCCATTTATAATTTCCTTCATCCGGTTCCATTTCACCAACTAAGATCTTGAACAGAGTAGTGATTGCCTGTTCGTTGGCACCGACGAAAGCTACCTTGTCATCATGTCCGAGTGTGAAAGAAATGTTATCCAGAACTTTTACACCGTCGATGGTCTTGGAAAGGTTCTCCACCATAAGGACTTCGTTACCGATCTCGCGGTTTGGACGGAAGTCGATGTATGGGTATTTACGGCTGGACGGACGCATATCGTCAAGCTGGATCTTTTCCAGGGCACGTTTACGGGAAGTCGCCTGTTTGGACTTGGAAGCGTTGGCACTGAATCGGGAAATAAATTCCTGAAGTTCTTTGATCTTTTCTTCTTTCTTCTTGTTGGCTTCCTTCATCTGTTTGATGAGGAGCTGGCTGGACTCAAACCAGAAGTCATAGTTTCCGGCATAGAGCTGAATCTTGCCGTAGTCGATGTCTGCTGTATGAGTACATACTTTATTTAAGAAGTAACGGTCATGGGATACAACGATGACAGTGTTGTCAAAGTTGATCAGGAATTCTTCGAGCCATTCAATAGCAGGCAGATCAAGGTGGTTGGTAGGCTCATCCAGAAGAAGAATGTCCGGATTACCAAACAGTGCCTGCGCCAGAAGAACTTTGACCTTCTGGCTTCCTGTAAGGTCAGCCATCTGGGAATAGTGGAGATCGGTTTCAATTCCAAGACCATTCAGAAGAGTAGCAGCATCAGATTCTGCTTCCCATCCGTTCATCTCTGCAAATTCGCCTTCCAGTTCACTGGCACGGATACCGTCTTCATCAGTGAAGTCCGCTTTTGCATAGATAGCATCTTTTTCTTTCATGATCTCATACAGTCTCTTGTTACCCATGATAACAGTATCCAGAACTGTATATGCATCATATTTGAAGTGATCCTGCTGCAGGAAAGAGAGACGCTGGCCGGGAGTGATAACAACGTCACCGTTGGTAGGCTCTAACTGTCCGGAAAGGATCTTAAGGAATGTGGACTTACCGGCACCGTTTGCACCGATGAGACCGTAGCAGTTGCCCTCAGTAAATTTGATATTTACATCTTCGAAGAGGGCCTTTTTACCTACGCGCAATGTAATATTGTTTGCTGAAATCATATCATACCTCTTTTTCGTGAAATTATTGTTTTGCAGTAACTGTCCGGCAGATTGTTTATGGAAAACGTATCTTTCGCAGGAAACAGTTACATTATTTCCTATTATATAAGTTACAACCGTTTATCATTGTACCGTAAATTGGGAAATTTGCAACTGTTTTTTGCTTTTTTGGGTTCTTTTATTTACAAAAAAAAGAAGCACTGTTATAATATAGAATAAATATAGCCTCTTGACGGACAGAAATATGAGGCATTGATATGACAGAAATAACGATTACTGTTTCCATTGTTTTATACAGAACAGCGATGTGGACAGTAAAGGATAATTAATTTTAGAGAGGTTGCAAAGACTATGTTTATTACAAGAGAGTGCGATTATGCAGTTCGAGTGGTACGTGCGCTTTGGGGAGAGAGCAGACTGAGCGTATCCGATATCTGTGAGAAAGAAGCGATCACCGCTCCTTTTGCCTATAAGATCCTGAAGAAACTTCAGAAGGCAGAGATCGTGAAGGGATACAGAGGCGTACATGGTGGTTATTCTCTGAACAGGGGACTGGATGAGCTGACTTTATATGAGGTTTATTCGGCGATTGATCCGGATATGTTTATCATCGAATGTCTGGATCCGAAATATAACTGTGTCAGAGACGGACAGGATGGATTGCCATGTCTGGTACATAGAGAATTGTTATCTGTACAGGATGAACTGATAAGTCTCCTTAAGAGAAAAACAATACAGCAGATCATGGAGGAGGCGTAGAGCCTCCTTTTTTTACTGATATACTGAATAAACTGCAGAGCAGTTGTCCGGTGCAGAGCTGCGCAGCGAAGCGAAGCGGATGATTTTATCTGCCTGATTTGTCCGAAATTTGGCATATCTGCATAATGTTAGTCATATACAACTCAAAAAATGCACATATTTGCTACTGAAATAACAGAAAATCCCTGCTTTGTACCTCAGAAGATACAAAATATGTCAAAACAAATTGGACACAGGCAGAAGATTATGTTATAATCTACAATGAAATTTGAGGTATATTTTACTTATGCCTTGAAATAAATAATTAATTTTCATCAACCTTTAAGGAGGAAAAACAAACTATGGCAAGAAAGATGAAAACCATGGATGGTAACCATGCAGCTGCTCATGCTTCATATGCATACTCAGATGTAGCCGCTATTTACCCGATCACTCCTTCATCTGTTATGGCGGAAGCAACAGATGAATGGGCAACCCAGGGAAGAAAGAACATTTTCGGACAGGAAGTTCAGGTAACTGAAATGCAGTCTGAGGCTGGTGCAGCAGGTGCTGTACACGGATCTCTGGCAGCAGGTGCTTTAACAACAACATATACAGCATCTCAGGGTCTGTTACTTATGATCCCGAACCTTTACAAAATTGCCGGTGAGCAGTTACCTGCAGTATTCAACGTATCTGCACGTGCACTTGCTTCTCATGCACTTTCAATTTTCGGAGATCATTCAGACGTTATGGCCTGTCGTCAGACCGGATGCGCAATGCTCTGCGAATCTTCTGTACAGGAAGTTATGGACTTAACACCTGTTGCTCACCTTTCAGCAATCAAAGGTAAAGTTCCGTTCATCAACTTCTTCGATGGATTCCGTACATCTCACGAGATTCAGAAGATTGAAACATGGGATTATGAAGATCTGAAGGATATGGCAGATATGGATGCAATCGCTGCATTCCGTAACCATGCCCTGAATCCGAATCACCCATGTCAGAGAGGTTCCGCTCAGAACCCGGATATCTTCTTCCAGGCAAGAGAAGCATGTAACCCATACTACGATGCTCTTCCGGCAGTAGTACAGGAATACATGGATAAAGTTAACGCTAAGATCGGTACAGATTACAAATTATTCAACTACTACGGAGCTGCTGATGCAGAACACGTAATCGTTGCTATGGGATCTGTAAACGATACAATCGAGGAGACAATCGACTACCTTGCAGCAGCAGGAAAGAAAGTCGGTGTTGTTAAAGTTCGTCTTTACAGACCATTCTGCGCACAGGCACTCATCGATGCAATTCCGGAATCTGTAAAACAGATCACAGTTCTTGACAGAACTAAAGAGCCGGGTGCACTTGGCGAGCCACTGTACCTTGACGTTGTAGCAGCATTAAAAGACAGCAAATTCGGCGGCGTAAAAGTATTCTCCGGACGTTATGGTTTAGGTTCCAAAGATACTACACCTGCACAGATCGTAGCTGTTTATGAGAACACTGCTAAAGAAAAATTCACAATCGGTATCGTTGATGATGTTACTAACCTTTCCCTTGAGACAGGTGCTCCGATCGTAACAACTCCTGAAGGAACAACAAACTGTAAATTCTGGGGTCTGGGAGCTGATGGTACTGTAGGTGCCAACAAGAACTCCATCAAGATCATCGGTGACAACACAGACATGTACGCACAGGCTTACTTTGATTATGACTCCAAGAAGTCCGGTGGTGTTACAATGTCCCACTTACGTTTCGGTAAGAAACCGATCAAATCCACATACCTGATCCACAAAGCAAACTTCGTAGCATGTCATAATCCATCCTACGTAAACAAATACAACATGGTTCAGGAACTTGTTGACGGTGGTACATTCCTCCTTAACTGTGCATGGGATATGGAAGGTCTTGAGAAACATTTACCAGGACAGGTAAAAGCTTTCATCGCTAACCACAATATCAAATTCTACACAATCGACGGTGTTAAGATCGGTATTGAAACTGGCATGGGACCAACACGTATCAACACAATCCTTCAGTCTGCATTCTTCAAACTGACAGGAATCATTCCAGAAGATCAGGCAATCGACCTTATGAAAGCTGCTGCCAAGGCAACATACGGACGTAAAGGTGATGATGTCGTACAGAAGAACTGGGCAGCTATCGACGCTGGTGCTAAACGGGTTGTAGAGATCCAGGTTCCGGAAAGCTGGAAGAACGCTGAGGACGAAGGTCTTCATATGACTCATGCAACAGAAGGACGTCAGGATGTTATCGATTTCGTTAACAATATCCAGGCTAAAGTTAATGCTCAGGAAGGTAACTCCTTACCTGTATCTGCATTCAAGGATTATGTAGACGGTACTACACCATCAGGTGCAGCTGCATATGAGAAACGTGGTATCGCAGTTAACGTTCCTGTATGGAATCCGGAAAACTGTATCCAGTGTAACAGATGTGCTTATGTCTGCCCGCACGCAGTTATCCGTCCTGTAGCTCTGACAGCTGAAGAAGCAGCTAATGCTCCTGAAGGCATGAAGACATTAGACCTTACAGGTATGAAAGAATATAAATTCACAATGTCCGTATCCGCACTTGACTGTACAGGATGTGGTTCTTGTGTAAACGTTTGCCCAGGTAAGAAGGGTGCGAAAGCACTTGCTATGGAAAACCTTGAAGCAAGCGCAGACGAGCAGAAATACTTTGACTACACAGTTAAACTGCCGGTTAAAGAAGATGTTATCGCTAAATTTAAAGAAGCAACTGTTAAAGGCAGCCAGTTCAAACAGCCTCTGCTTGAGTTCTCTGGAGCTTGTGCAGGATGTGGTGAAACACCATACGCTAAACTGATCACTCAGCTGTTCGGTGACAGAATGTACATCGCAAACGCAACAGGATGTTCTTCTATCTGGGGTAACTCCTCACCATCTACACCATACACAGTAAACGCTAAGGGACAGGGTCCTGCATGGTCCAACTCTCTGTTCGAAGATAACGCTGAGTTTGGTTATGGTATGCTTCTTGCTCAGAGAGCTATCCGCGATGGCTTAAAAGCAAAAGTTGAAGACGTTGTTGCTAACGGAACAAACGAAGACGTTAAGGCAGCTGGTCAGGAATGGCTGGATACATTTGCTGTAGGTGCTACAAACGGCGCTGCTACAGACAAACTTGTTGCTGCTCTTGAAGCTTGCGGATGTGACAAAGCAAAAGAAATCCTTGCTCAGAAAGATTTCCTGGCTAAGAAATCCCAGTGGATCTTCGGTGGTGACGGATGGGCTTACGATATCGGATTCGGTGGTGTTGACCATGTTCTCGCTAGTGGACGTGACATCAACGTTATGGTATTCGATACAGAGGTTTATTCTAACACAGGTGGACAGTCTTCCAAGTCTACACCTACAGGTGCTATCGCTCAGTTCGCTGCAGGCGGTAAAGAGACTAAGAAGAAAGATATGGCTTCCATCGCTATGAGCTATGGCTATGTATACGTTGCTCAGATTTCCATGGGTGCTGACTTCAACCAGACTGTAAAAGCTATTGCAGAGGCTGAGGCTTATCCGGGACCATCTCTGATCATCGCTTATGCTCCATGTATCAATCATGGTATTAAGAAAGGTATGGCAAAAGCTCAGACAGAGGAAGAATTAGCAGTTAAGGTTGGATACTGGCATAACTTCAGATTCAATCCTGCAGCTGAAGGAAACAAGTTCTCTCTTGATTCCAAGGCTCCGAGCATGGAAGATTATCAGGCATTCCTTGACGGTGAGGTTCGTTACAACTCTCTGAAACGTCAGAATCCTGAGAAGGCTGCAAGACTGTTTGCTAAGAATGAGGCTGAGGCTAAGGCTAGATTTGAATATCTGCAGAAGCTGATCGCTCTTCATAGCGCTGAATAATCTTTTCGGTTTTTGAACGACTGTAAACAAGTTTATAAATCATTAAAAAATAAATAGATAGAGCTATTTATAGTGTCCAGACGATATATGTGGGCCGCGGTACTTTTTGTATCGCGGTCCTTTTATGTATTGCTTAAAAAGGGGACGCCGGGGAATGGCAGAACATCTGAGGCTCAGTCTCGGAACCATGTAATTTCTAAGTATTTGAAAAACCGCTAAAAACATTCAGAAATTGCTCAAACTCGCTTCGCTCAAACAGTGAGCAATTTCTGAATAACGCGGCTTTCCAAATACTAAGAAATTACATGAACCCTCGAGATTCGCCTCAGATGTTCTGTCATTCCCCGGCTGGTTGTTGGCTGATTTAAATACTTTCGTCGTTCTTAAACAATGAAATAATGTTGGCTATAAATTTGACAAGTATTGGATATTTGTCTATAATCAGTGAGAACTTTATAACTCGGTTTAGAATGATAGAATATAAAGGAGCGGTTATGAGGAAATTTGTGAGCAGGGATAGTAAGAAGGATTTCTACTTATTATATACGCTTGTATTTGGGGTTATTTCTTTTTTTATCTATTATCAGTTTGCGGGTAATGGGAAGTCTTTGGTGTGGAGTCATGATGGGATTCCGCAGCATTTGAATTCTCTGGCGTATTATGGGCGGTATCTGAGGGAGGTTCTGCATACGATTTTTGTAGAGCATAAGCTGGAATTGCCTATGTGGGATATGAATATCGGGTATGGTTCAGATATTCTTACAACTTTGCATTATTATGTGATCGGGGATCCGCTGACTTTGTTGTCTGTGTTTGTGCCGGCGGATAAGACGGAGGTTTTGTATGAGGTTCTGATTTTTCTGAGGATCTATCTGGCAGGGATTTCTTTTAGTGTTTTTTGTTTTTATCATAAGAATCCGAAGCAGGCGACGTTTATGGGAACGTTGATCTATATTTTTGCGGGATGGACGATTTATGCGGCTATGAAGCATCCGTATTTTTCCAATCCTATGATTTATCTGCCACTGGTTCTGATGGGGATTGATAAGATTTATAAGAGGGAGAAGCCATGGCTGTTTATCTGGGCGACTGCGGTTTCGGCTATGTCGAATTTCTATTTCTTTTATATGATCTGTATTTTTATGTTTATTTATGCGGCTTTCCGGTATTTTGGGATTTTCAGTGAGAGAAGTGTGAAGGATGTTCTGAGATGGCTGGTGAAGTTTATCGGCTATTATGTGGTGGCTTTGATGATCGCGGCGGTTATTTTTATTCCGGTGGTCATGACGATTTTTGGTACGGATAGGTTTCAGGCTGAGAATTATGTGCCTCTTTTATATGATAAAATTTATTATGAGAAGTATCTGGGTGATCTGATCGGGGAGAATATGATCCAGTGGGGGGTTGCCGGGTATTCTGCTGTTGCTATGGCAGGTGTGTTTGTGCTTTTTTCCAGGAAGAAGAAGTACCTGGATCTGAAATTAGGATTTGGGCTGTTGAATCTGTTTTTGCTGGTGCCTTTTGCAGGGCATGTGCTCAATGGTTTCTCTTATGTGTCCAACAGGTGGATCTGGGCTTATGGGATGATGATCGCGTATATTTTTGTGAAGGCATATCCTGAGCTGTTTACTCTGACTGTGAGGGAAAAGAAGAAGATTTTTGTCATGACGGTGGCGTATTGTGTGCTGGCTCTGTTTGCGAAAGCTGCCAGAACGCAGAGAAATATGGCAGGTGTGCTGGTTCTGGTATTGGCTGTGTTTACGGTTACTTCTTTTGGAAATATTTTTCTGCAGGGGAAGTATATGTGCGGGCTTCTCAGTGCTTTGCTTGTGGTGAGCATTATGTTGAATGTTTCTTATCAGTATTCTTATGAGAAGGATTATCTGTCAGAGTTTGCAGCCGAAGAGGAGTCGCTGGATAAGCTGGAGTCGAATACGGATAAGGCGGTTCTTGCCGCCGGGGATTCAGGTGTCTATCGTTATGACCAGTATGGGGCATTGCCCTATGATAATACTTCTATGTATATGGGTACGAACAGTACTGCTTATTATTTCAGTCTTGCAAACAGCAGTATCAGTGATTTTTTCAGTGAAATGTATCTGAATACGCCATGGGAGCAGCATTATGAGAACCTGGACGGAAGGACGATCCTGGACAGGCTGGCTTCTGTGAAATATTTTGTGATAAGTGGTGATAATTTCCGCTATCTTTCCTATGGATATAATAAAGAGAAGGGCTCTGCAGGAAAGGGAAAAAGTGAGTGCAGGGCTTATGAGAATGAGAATGCACTGCCTCTGGGTTATACTTATGACAGTTATATTCCTGAATCGGAATATGAGAAAATGGATGTGGTAAAAAAGCAGCAGGCTTTGATGGACGGTGTGGTGCTTGAGGAGAGTACACTGCCTGAGGCATCTGTTGATGCTGATAATGAGAATATCCAGTATCGTATGGAGACAGGGGATGGTTGTGCTCTGTCTAAGGGAGCAATCAGGGTGACGAAGGAAGGGGCGCAGCTGAAGCTTGTGTTCCATGGTCTTACGGACAGTGAGAATTACCTGATCGCAGATAATCTGGATTATGACAGTCTTTCACCGAGAGAACTGATTGGTAACAGTCAGTGGAAGAAGATGTCTGAGTATGACCAAAATAAGGTTCTTGATGAGGACAGCCGGTGGCGATACTGGAAGGAATCAAAGGAAGCGGCTATGACAGTCAGCTCCAATGATGTGACCAAGACCATAAAGATTTTTACAGATAAGTATAATGCCTACAGTGGACGGCATGATTTTCTCTGCAATATGGGATATTCCAGATCAGGAGTTCGTACTATGACGATCACCTTTGCTAATACGGGTGTTTATACCTATGATAAATTAAGGGTTGTGAGTCAGCCGGTGCAGGGGATTGAGGAAAAAACTGTGAAGCTGGGTGAAGAAGCTCTCGAGAATGTAAAAATGGGAACGAATGAGATTACAGGGGATATCAGTGTTTCCGAAAAGAAAGCTCTTGTGTTGTCTGTTCCGTACAGTAAGGGATTTACGGCTTATGTGGACGGGAAAGAAACGAAGCTTCAGAAGGCGAATACCATGTTTATGGCTCTGGAACTGGAACCTGGTTCACATGAGATACGCCTTACATATTGCACACCTTATCTGAAAGCGGGAATGCTTCTTTCTGTTCTGGGGCTGGTTATATATGTAATGCTGGTGTTCAGGAAGAAAAAGTAATCCAAATTCCATTGCTTCAGGAAGTCTGGAATGTATCTGAGTCTCGTTACTGAGAACGAAGAGAACAGTAACATACGTGCTATTATCCTGTGAAGTGTTTGACACACTGGAGCATGCAGATTGTTGGAATGGACATTTCTGTAAATTTGTGTATAATAAAGTAGAAATAAGAATTGCGGGAGCTGTAAAGTGCTTAGGAGTAAAATAACCTTTTGCCCCTGACATTATAGAAAATATTTACAGGAGTAACAGACAGTGAATGAGAAACTAGTCTGTTGTATATGAATGAAACAAAATGAGGAATGACATCATGAGTAAATTATCAGTGGTACTTCCGGCATATAATGAGGAGCTGATGGTTGGGAAAACCTGTCGGGTACTGGCGGAAGTTCTTACAAAAGCGAAGATTCCCTATGAGCTGGTGGTTGTAAACGATGGTTCCGGCGACCGGACATGGGAAGAAATTCAGAAGGCAGGAGAGAGGGATGCGAATGTGACAGGCGTTCTTTTTTCCAGAAATTTCGGAAAGGAAGCAGCGATTTTTGCAGGACTGGCGCAGGCCTGTGGAGATGTGGTGGCTGTCATGGACTGTGACCTGCAGCATCCGCCGCAGACGCTTATTGAGATGTACAGGCTGTGGCAGGAAGGCTATGAAGTGATCGAGGGTGTGAAGGCAGACAGAGGAAAAGAGGGCTTTTTACATAAAGAATGTGCCGGATTTTTCTATGATATCATGTCTAAGGCAACTAAGGTAAATATGAAGGATGCCTCGGATTTTAAGATGATGGACAGGAAGGCTGTGGACAGTATTCTGTCTATGCCTGAGAGGAATATGTTCTTTCGGGCTACTTCTTCCTGGGTGGGATATAAGACTACCAGTGTGGAATTTGAGGTGCAGGAGAGAGAGGCCGGCGTTTCCAAGTGGTCTCCCTGGGCGCTGGTGAAATATGCGTTCACAAATATCGTGGCATTTACTACTTTTCCGCTGCAGTTTGTTACGATCACAGGAGCGATATGTTTTGCCTGTTCGCTGGTCCTTATGGTCTATTCGCTTGTGCAGTATTTTACAGGTTCTGCAGTGGAAGGTTATACCACCCTGCTGATGGTGCTACTTCTGGTGGGAAGCGCCATGATGATCAGTCTTGGAATTATTGGATATTATATTTCCAAGATTTATGAAGAAGTAAAGCGCAGACCGAGATATATTATTTCAAAAGTAATTAAGAATGGAAATATACAGGACTGAGAGGATATATTTGTATGAAGCAATGGATCAGAAAAATGTATGAAAGTTCCGTTATCCGCTATATTTTCTTTGGCGGATGTACCACTATGGTAAATCTGGTCAGCTTTTTCATTCTCAGAAAGCTGAAGGTGGAGCTGAATATCGCCAATATTATTTCAATCATCCTGGCGATCCTGTTTGCCTATGTGGTAAATTCGAAGTATGTTTTTCAGGATAAATGCGAGACATTGAAGGATCATGTTCAGCCATTCTGCAAATTTGTCAGTGCCAGACTGATCACTATGGTGATCGAGGTTGGCGGTGTATGGCTGCTTGTGTCAGTGATGGGGCTTAATGATATGATCGGGAAATTCCTGACACAGTTTATTGTGTTGATACTGAATTATGTATTCAGTAAATTTTTTGTGTTTACAACAGGGAAATCAAAATAATGAAGGAAAAGAGAGGGAAAACTCATGACTCTGGAAGAAGCTATTGCAAAGATTAAGCCATTAGATCACAATGCCATGGAGATTGCACAGAAAAGATGGGACAGTATTGCGAAACCACTGCATTCTCTTGGAAAACTGGAGACTCTTTTGATCCAGATCGCGGGAATTACAGGAAACGCAGAGGTGGATCTTTCCAGGAGAGGTCTGATTGCCATGTGCGCGGATAATGGCGTGGTAGAAGAGGGTGTGACACAGACCGGACAGGAAGTTACTGCCATCGTTGCCGAGAATTTTCTGAAATATGACACATCTGTCGGTGTGATGTGTAAGCAGAACCATGCGGAGATTTTTCCGGTGGATATGGGGATGGTGACGGATACAAAAGTCCGCACAGACCATAAAATTGCCTATGGTACACAGAATATGACCAAGGGTCCTGCCATGACAAGAGAACAGGCTGTAAAGGGGCTTGAAGCAGGCATTGACATGGTAAGGGAACTGAATGATAAGGGCTACCGGATTCTGGCAACAGGGGAAATGGGAATCGGAAATACAACCACCAGCAGTGCAGTTGCTTCTGTGTTGCTGAAACAGCCGGTGGAAGAGATGACAGGGCGCGGCGCAGGTCTGACCAGCGAGGGACTTGTGCGCAAGATCAATGCGATCAAAAAAGCCATTGCATTAAATGAACCGGATCCTGAGGATGCCATTGATGTTCTGGCAAAGGTAGGCGGTCTTGATATCGCTGGAATGGCAGGTGTCTTTCTGGGAGGTGCGGTTTATGGTATTCCTGTAGTCATGGACGGATTTATTTCCTGTGTTTCTGCGCTGATCGCCATGCGTATCTGCCCGGCTGCGAGGGATTATATTCTTGCATCCCATGTATCAAATGAGCCGGCTGCCCATCTGATCCTTGAGAATATGGGGAAAGAGGCAATCATTCATGCGGATATGTGTCTGGGCGAGGGAACCGGAGCAGTAGCTTTATTCCCGATCCTTGATCTGGCAGCAGCGGTTTATCATTCTATGAGTACTTTTGACGATATCCATGTGGAACAGTATGAGGAGCTGAAATAATGCTGACGCTTGTGACAGGGGGAAGCGGGAGCGGAAAATCTGCTTTTGCGGAAGACAGGGTGCTTTCTTTCGGGGATGCACAGAGGATTTATATAGCGACCATGCACCCTTTTGATGAAGAGAGCCATAAAAGGATCGAGAGACACCAAAAGATGCGTGCAGGAAAAGGTTTCGAGACAGTTGAGTGCTATACAGGGCTCAAAAATGTGAAACTGCCTGCCGGATGTGTGGTGCTTCTGGAATGTATGTCGAATCTGGTGGCAAATGAAATGTTTGAAGAACAGGGAGCCCATGACCGGACAGTTTCGGAAGTTACAAAAGGGATTGAGAATCTGCTGGAACAGGCTGCTCATGTGGTAATCGTTACAAATGAGATTTTTTCAGATGCGGTTGTGTTTGATGGAGATATGGATTCTTATCTGGAATATCTGGGAAAAATCAATCAGGCTGCTGCGCAGAGAGCTGATGAAGTGGTGGAAGTTATATATGGGATACCAGTCTTTCACAAATCTGCAGATACCTGCAGCAATCTTTGCAAATAATATATTTGACAGGATTGCCATAATATGAAAAAGAGGAATTGATCAATGAAATCTTTATGGAATAATTTTAAGGTGGCATTTGCCATGTTTTCTAAGATTCCCATGCCCCGCGCTGACTGGACAAAGGAAAATATGAAGTATATGTTCTGCTTTTTTCCGTTTATCGGAACTGTGATCGGCGGGCTGACTATGCTGGTGGCATATCTGGGACTTCGGTTTGGGTATCAGCCGGGATTCGTGACAGCAGTGCTGGTGCTGGTACCGGTATTTGTGACAGGCGGGATCCATGTGGATGGTCTTTTGGATACTTCGGATGCCCTGAGTTCCTGGCAGGAGAGAAGCAGAAGGCTGGAGATTCTTAAGGATTCCCATGCAGGTGCTTTTGCCGTTATTACTGCGGCGGTATATTTCATTGCCTGGTACGGCGCTTACAGTCAGTTGTTTAACAGTGCAGAGAATATGAGGGCGATCGGAATTCTGAGCCTTGGTTTTATGGTTTCCAGATGTCTGTCAGGGATTGGAGTTATTACCTTTCCGAAAGCAAAGGCAGACGGTACAGTTGCTGAGTTTTCCAGAAATTCTTCAGATGTGCTCTCGAGAAATGTGCTGATCGTCTATCTGGTGCTTCTGGCTGCGGGAATGATTTTGATCCGGCCTGTATGGGGAAGTCTGGCTTTTGTGGGAGCTTTGCTGATTTTCTGGTATTATCATCATATTGCGATGAAGTACTTTGGCGGGACAACCGGGGATATTTCAGGATTCTTTCTTTGTATCTGTGAAGTTGGGATGGCATTGATCCTGGCGGTGGTTTCTAATTTTTGAGGAGAAGAGTATGGAAATGATAATCGGCGGTGCATATCAGGGAAAGACTGAATATGCCAGGAAACAGTATCCACAGTTAAGGTGGAGTGACGGCGGTTCTGTCACAGAGGAGGAACTGATGAATGCTCAGGGTGTGACTGGTTTTCAGCAGTATATCCGCAGTGAACTGGAGAATGGAAAGGATGTGTCAGATCTTGCGGAAAAAATCATCTGTAAGAATCCGGATATTGTCCTTGTCTCTCAGGAAGTAGGGTACGGGGTTGTACCTGTGGATGCTTTTGACAGAAAATACAGAGAGGCTGTAGGGCGTGTATGTACGAAGCTGGCAGCATACAGCCATAAGGTGACGCGCGTGATCTGCGGGATTGGAACGGTGATCAAAGATGATTAAATTATGGCTGATCAGACATGGAAAAACAGAAGGGAATAAACTTTCCAGATATATCGGCACAACGGATGAGCCGTTATGTCAGGAGGGAACAGAGTTTCTGCATAAGATGGATTATCCAAAGGTTCAGGCGGTTTATGTAAGTCCTCTGAAACGATGCGTGCAGACAGCAGAGATTCTTTTTCCGGGAGAGCCGGTACATATTATTGAAGAGCTGGCAGAATGTGATTTCGGAGAGTTTGAAAATAAGAACTATAAAGAGCTGGAAGGTAATCCGCACTATCAGGAATGGATTGACAGCAACGGTACTCTGCCTTTTCCGGGAGGAGAAAGCAGGGAAGGGTTTAAAAGCAGAAACCTGAGAGGATTTGACAGGGTTGTGTCCGGATGTATCCGCAGCCATGTGGCAGAGGCGGCACTTGTCATCCATGGCGGTACGATCATGAATATCATGGAAGAGTATGCAGATATACAGAAACCATTTTATGAGTGGCATGTGAGAAATGGCGGCGGCTATGAGGTGGAGCTGGATGAGAATCTCTGGAAGAATGGACGAAAACAGCTCAGGGTTAATTCTGCGATTATGGAAGGATAACTCTCCTATCTTACAAAAATTGTTGACAAACCTGAAAATTTGTCATAAAATCAGCTTCATCAGAAAACAGGAAAATCAAAAAAAGAACGAGGTTGTTCATTGTCATCAATGACTGCCCCGTTCTTTTTTATCTGTTCACCGGAGATAGTATAAAACCTAAAAAAAATTTGAAAAACCAAAAAGTTTTTGTAAATTCTACTTGCATTATTCGGAGAAGTATGTTACAGTATTAGTACATAATTCCTAAACAAAAGGTAAAAAGCAGTATCGAATTGGTAGTTTTTGACAAGTGAAAGGAGGAACTATATGCTGGTAATTGGTAATGGAAGAATGATCACACAGGACGCATCCAATCCATTTCTGGAGAATGGTGCTGTAGCAATGGATGGTAACACCATAGTAATGGTGGGGGTAACTGAAGAGGTAAAGAAAGTTTATCCGGATGCTGAATTTGTTGATGCGAAGGGTGGGGTTATCATGCCGGCATTTATTAATGCCCATGAGCATATCTACAGCTCCTTCGCAAGAGGCTTAAGCATTAACGGATATAATCCTCAGGGATTTCTGGATATTCTGGATGGCTTATGGTGGACAGTTGACCGTCATCTGACACTGGAGCAGACAAAGCTTTCTGCATATGCTACATACATTGATTCTATCAAGAACGGTGTAACCACAGTGTTTGACCATCATGCAAGTTTTGGCCATATTACAGGTTCCCTCAATGCGATCGAGGAAGCTGCGAAGGATTTAGGTGTGCGTACCTGCCTCTGCTATGAGATTTCTGACCGTGACGGAATGGAGAAATCCAGAGAATCTGTAATGGAGAACGTGAATTTTATCAAGCATGCACTTGCAGACGACAGTGATATGATCGCCGGAATGATGGGTATGCATGCATCCTTTACAATCTCTGATGAGACAATGGCTCTCTGCAATGAACTGAAACCGGAAGGTGTTGGATATCACATCCATGTAGCAGAAGGCATTTACGATCTCCATCAGTGTCTGAAAGAGCATGGCAAACGTATTGTTGACCGTCTTCATGACTGGAACATCCTTGGACCGAAGACTTTACTCGGTCACTGTATCTATGTGAATGAACATGAAATGGATCTGATCAAAGATACAGATACCATGGTTGTACATAACCCGGAATCTAACATGGGTAATGCATGCGGATGTCCTCCAACCATGAGAATGGTACAGAAGGGAATCCTCACAGGTCTTGGTACAGACGGATATACTCATGATATGATGGAATCCTGGAAGGTTGCAAATGTTTTACACAAACACAGCCTCTGCGACCCGAACGCAGCCTGGGGAGAAGTTCCACAGATGCTTTTTGAAGGAAATGCAAAGATTGCAAACAGATACTTTAAGAAACAGCTCGGTGTCCTGAAAGAGGGTGCGGCAGCAGACGTGATCGTGATCGATTATGATCCGCTGACACCAATGAATGAAAGCAACATTAACGGACATCTGATGTTCGGTGTAAACGGAAGCATGGTCCAGACTACTGTATGTAACGGTAAAGTCCTGATGAAAGACCGCGAAGTCCTTGTATGCGACGAGGCAAAAGTTATGGCAGACTGCCGTCAGGCTGCAAAAGAACTTGCAGATGATATTAATGGTTAATCTGTAAAGAATTGTAAAAAAGATAAGTTTTCTGCCTGGCAAAAATAAATGTAAATAAAATATAGAACGGATGGAGAGAAGCCATACCGTATGAAATAATGGAGGATCGGATTATGAGTGAAGTCATGACCTGTATGCCCTTTGAACAGTTAATGAACTGGGTATTAGAAGAAAAGAAAACAAAAGGAACAGTTTTCGGACAGCACAGAGCTTATGCAGCGGAAACTGACAGGAAGCTGAATATATTTGAGAGAAATCTGGAAACACCGATCGGACCTGCTGCAGGACCGCATACACAGTTAACACAGAACATTGTTGCTTCTTACTATGCAGGCGCACGTTTCTTTGAGCTGAAAACAGTTCAGAAGATGGACGGTGCAGAGCTTGCAGCCTGTATCAACAGACCATGTATCCTTGCAGATGATGAAGGATATAACTGTGAATGGTCTACAGAGCTTTATGTTCCTCAGGCAATGGGAGAATATATTAAAGCATGGTTTATCCTGCATGTGATCGCCAAAGAATTTGATCTGGGTGCACAGGACGGATTCCAGTTCAATATTTCCGTTGGATATGATCTTGCAGGGATCAAAGAGCCAAAGGTTAATACTTTCATTGACAGTATGATGGAAGCAAAAGATACTGAAATCTTTAAAGAATGTAAACAGTGGTTATTGGACAATGTAGATAAATTTGAAAAAGTTACAAAAGAAGATATTGAGGCGATTCCGTCTGATATCTGTAATTCCGCAACAATCTCTACTCTCCATGGATGTCCTCCAAACGAGATTGAGAGCATTGCAAATCATCTGTTTAAAGAGAAACATTTGAACACATTTATCAAATGTAACCCGACTCTCCTGGGATATGAATTTGCCAGAAAGACCATGGATGACATGGGATATGATTATATGGTATTTGGTGATTTCCATTTCAAAGATGACTTACAGTACGAAGATGCGATTCCGATGTTTAAGAGACTGCAGGCACTTGCAGATGAATTGAACCTTGCGTTTGGTGTGAAGATCACCAATACATTCCCTGTAGATGTTACAAGAAATGAACTTCCAAGCGAAGAAATGTATATGTCCGGAAAATCTCTTTTCCCGTTATCCATTTCTCTTGCAGCCAGACTTTCCCGGGAATTTGACGGAAAACTCCGTATCGCTTATTCAGGCGGTGCTGATTACTATAATATCGACCGTATCGTCGGATGTGGTGTATGGCCTGTAACAGTGGCAACTACACTTCTGAAGCCGGGCGGATATCAGAGATTTACCCAGATGGCAGAGAAAGTAATGGCTGACGGTGTGAAAGAATGGAAAGGCATTGATGTAGCTGCACTTGAGCAGCTGGCCGAGGATGCGAAAAAAGATACTCACCATGTAAAGAGCATCAAACCGCTTCCTAAGAGAAAAACTGATTCAGAGGTTCCGCTCCTTGACTGTTTCTTTGCTCCATGCGAAGAAGGATGTCCGATCCACCAGGATATCACAACCTATGTGAAGCTGGCAGGAGAAGGCGATTATGCACAGGCATTAAGAGTTATCCTTGAGAAAAATGCACTTCCATTTATCACAGGTACTCTCTGTGCGCACAACTGTATGTACAAATGTACACGTAACTTCTATGAAGAACCTGTAAATATCCGCAACACTAAGCTCATCGCAGCACAAAACGGATATGATACAGTGATCGATGAGATCAAAGCAGGCACAGCAGACGGTAAGAAAGTAGCTGTTGTAGGTGCAGGTCCTGCAGGTATTGCTTCTGCATACTTCCTTGCAAGAGCAGGTGCTTCTGTAACAGTATTTGAGAAAGAAGAGAAAGCCGGCGGCGTGATCCGTTATGTGATCCCGGGATTCCGTATCTCTGATGATGCAATCGATAAAGATGTTTCCTTCATCCAGAAGATGGGTGTGGAGATCAAAACAGGTACAGAAGTGAAATCCGTACAGGAATTAAAAGCACAGGGTTATGACGCAGTGATCGTTGCAACAGGTGCAAATAAACCGGGTACTCTGAAGCTTGAAAAGGGTGAAACCATCAATGCTCTGAAATTCTTAAGAGATTTCAAAGCAACTGGCGGTAAGGTTGCGCTGGGTAAAAACGTAGTTGTGATCGGTGGCGGTAACACTGCCATGGATACTGCAAGAGCTGCGAAACGTACAGAAGGTGTAGAACATGTTTACTTGGTATACAGAAGAACCAAACGCTATATGCCAGCAGCAGAAGATGAGTTACTGGAAGTACTGGAAGAGGGCGTAGAGTTCAAAGAACTTCTTTCTCCTGTATCTCTGGAAAACGGCAAACTGCTCTGTAAGAAGATGGAACTTGGCAGCATGGATGCTTCCGGACGTGCAGGTGTAACAGAAACGGGCGAAACAGAAGAAGTTTTGGCTGATACAGTGATCGTTGCAGTTGGCGAGAAAGTTCCGACTGAGTTCTATGAAGCAAATGGTATTGCGGTCAATGAGCGCGGAAAAGCCCGCATCAATGATAAGACAATGGAGACAAGTGCAGAAGGCGTTTACGTTGTCGGTGACGGTGCAAGGGGAGCTGCTACGATCGTAGAAGCGATCCGCGACGCACAGGTTGCTGCAAAAGCAATCCTTGGACATGATATTGTAAAAGGACAGCCTGTACCGGGAACAGAAAAAGACTGTTACTCCAAAAAAGCAATACTCAAAGAAAGCAAGGACGCTGCGAGCGAAAGTGAGCGCTGTCTGACCTGTAATAAAGTCTGTGAGAATTGTGTAGATGTATGTCCAAACAGAGCAAACATCTCCATCAAAGTTCCGGGAATGGCAATGAATCAGGTGATCCATGTAGATTATATGTGTAACGAATGCGGCAACTGCAAGAGCTTCTGTCCATATGCAAGTGCACCGTACAAGGATAAATTTACATTATTTGCTTCTGAGGCAGATATGGCAGACAGCACAAATGATGGATTTGCAGTGATCAATCCGGAGACAAAAGAGTGCAAGGTTCGTCTCCTTGGTCAGATTTCCGACTGCAAGGCAGATGATGCAAATGATAAGTTGTACGAAGGTCTTCGCAGACTGATCTGTGCAGTAATCGATGATTACAGCTATCTGATCATGAAATGATGATCTTAGTACATCGTTTTCGAAATAACTATACCACTCACTTGTCTGCGAATCCGATTGCACAGGTCTAAAAGCCTCAGCGTAGCCCGCTACGCCTGCGTTTTTATACCAGCACACTCGAATCCGCATCCTACGCGATTGGTATAGTTATTTACGAAACGCTGTACTAGAGCGTGTCTGAAAGCAGGAATAAAGAGCTGTAAAATAATTTTAAATTTGTAATATCAGATAACTTATAAAGAAATATTTAACGCTGTCCACAGCAGAAAAAGGCTGTGGACAGTGTTGCATATCAGGCTGAATCGCGGCCGCATGTTACTTTTGTAATAAATTCATGCGGTATCACAGGCAGATAAAAAACAGAAAGAGGTAAACTCTGGCTGACTGCCCTAATTGGCAGACGTGCGAAAAAGAAAGGAGAGTCCGATATGGCAGTATTTACAGTCAATGGACAAAAGGTCGAACCGACCGGAAATCAGAAACTACTGCGCTTTTTGAGGGATGAACTTCATCTGACTTCAGTGAAGGACGGCTGCAGTGAAGGAGCCTGCGGAGCCTGTACAGTTATAATTGACGGAAAAACATGCAAGGCATGTGTGCCGGACACAGATTTACTGGATGGCAGGACAGTGATCACAGTAGAAGGACTGACTGAATGGGAGAGGGAAGTCTATACCTACGCTTATGGAAAAGCAGGTGCTGTTCAGTGTGGATTCTGTATTCCGGGTATGGTAATGTGTACAAAGGCTCTTCTGGACGTGAACAAAGAGCCCACAGATGATGAGATTAAATATGCACTGCGCAATAACTATTGCCGCTGCACGGGCTATGTAAAAATTATGGATGCAGTAAGGCTGGCTGCGAAAGTTTTAAAGACGGGTGTGATCCCGGATGATTTGGATCCGGACTGGAATATAGGACACAGAGTATCCAGAGTGGATGTGGAGGAGAAAGTACTGGGAACCGGCAAATATCCGGATGATTTTTACTTTGACGGAATGCTGTATGGGGTGGCACTCAGAAGTAAATATCCACGTGCACGTGTACTTGAGATCGATACAGCAGCAGCAAAGGCACTTTCCGGGGTAGAAGCGGTATTAACAGCAGAGGACATTCCGGGAGAGAATAAGATCGGACATCTGAAACATGATCAGTATTCACTGATACCTGTAGGGGGTCTGACACATTATCTTGGAGATGCCATTGCCGTTATTGCTGCAAAAGACAGAGAAACAGCTGAGAAAGCTAAGAAACTGATCAAAGTAAAATATGAAGTGCTGCCTCATATTCGTACAATTGAGGAAGCAGCGGCAGAGGATGCACCGAAGGTATTTGATGAAGAAGAAAATAATATCTGTGCACATAAACATATCAGCAGAGGAAATGCAGATGAAGCAATCCGTAATTCCAAATATGTGATCAGTCATCATTTTGAAACCCCATGGACAGAACATGCATTTCTTGAGCCTGAGTGCGCAGTGGCTTTGTATGATGAGGACGGAGATATTTTCGTATATTCCACAGATCAGTCTGCACACCAGACATTACATGAGTGTTCCCTGTTACTTGGAACGGACAGAGTAAAGGTACAGAATGCACTTGTAGGCGGCGGATTCGGCGGAAAGGAAGATATGACAGTACAGCATCTGGCTGCGCTGCTCACTTATGCTACTAAGAAACCGGTGAAGATGAAACTGACCAGAGCAGAATCCCTGCTGGTTCATCCGAAGCGTCATCCGTTTTATATGGATATGACCATGGGCTGCGATGAGAACGGCAATATCATGGGGGTAAAAGCGAAAGTAGCATCAGATACAGGTGCATTTGCCTCACTTGGCGGTCCTGTGCTGGAACGTGCATGTACTCATGCGGCAGGTCCCTATCATTATGAGAATTTCGAGATTGAAGGAACTGCTTATTATACCAACAATCCGCCTGCCGGAGCGTTTCGCGGTTTTGGTGTAACCCAGACCTGTTTTGCAACAGAAACCCTACTGAATATGATGGCAGACAAAGTAGGTATCACTCCATGGGAAATCCGTTACCGCAATGCGATCCGTCCCGGTGAGACGCTTCCGAATGGTCAGATCGTAGATAATTCCACAGGTCTTGTGGAGACACTGGAAGCTGTAAAGAAGAAGTATGATGCTGCTCTGGAAGAAGGAAAACCGGTGGGAATCGGCTGCGCCATGAAGAATGCCGGTGTCGGTGTCGGTATCCCGGATACAGGCCGCGTGAAACTCGTATTTGAGAAAGATAAAAAGCTGCACATCTATTCCGGTGCTTCCTGTATCGGCCAGGGACTTGGTACAGTCCTGACACAGATGGTAGTCACCAATACAGATCTGAAGCATGAAGATATTGTATATGAGAGAAGTAATACCTGGTTCGCACCGGATTCAGGTACAACTTCCGGTTCCAGACAGACTCTGGTAACAGGGGAAGCCTGCCGCAGAGCCTGCGATAAGGTTATGGAGGACCGCAATGCAGGTAAGACCATTGATGATGTGATCGGTAAAATTTATTATGGGGAATATCTTGCAAAGACAGATCCTCTTGGCGCAAATGTGCCGAATCCTGTTTCCCATGTAGCCTACGGCTATGCGACGCAGATGTGTATCCTGGATAAGAAAACAGGTAAGATTGAGGAAATGGTTGCTGCACATGATGTGGGCAAGGCAGTCAATCCACTGTCTTGTGAAGGTCAGATTGAGGGCGGCGTAGTGATGTCCATAGGATTTGCACTGAGAGAGCATTATCCGATCGATGAGAACTGTAAACCAATTGACAAGTATGGATCTCTTGGTCTGTTCCGCTCTCATGAGATTCCGAAAATCGATGCCATCGTTGTTGACAAACCGGGACTGAATGTAGGCTGTGGTGCCATTGGAATCGGTGAGATCACCTCTATCCCAACTGCACCTGCAATTGCAGATGCATATTTCAGATGGAATGGTGAAAGACAATATAGTCTTCCTCTGACCGGAACACCATATGAAAGGAAGTGCTGAATATGGCAGTAAAGAAGAAATTTCCATATCGCGCGGCTGTAGTTGCATGTAATGGGGGATGCAGATCAGCCGAAGGTGAGGCCGGCTGTGCAGATGGATGTATCGGATGTAAAGCCTGTATAGATAAATGTAAATTCGGAGCCATTTCCATCAATGAGTATGGTGTGGCGGAAGTGGATGAGGAGAAATGCATTGGCTGTGGCGCCTGTGCGAAAGTCTGCCCACAGAAAGTGATCCATGTCCATGAGTGTGCAAACTACATTGTGGTAAAATGTTCCAATAAGAAAAAAGGTGCAGAAGCAAAGAAGCAATGTAACGTCAGCTGTATCGGCTGTGGAATCTGCGAGAAGACCTGCACAGCCGGTGCGATAAAAGTAAAAGACAACTGTGCAGTGATCGAGGAATCCATATGTCTGAGCTGTGGTATGTGCGCAGTGAAATGCCCAAGACACGTTATCCATGACCTGCATGGAATATTGACAGAAATACGTTAAGTAAATCAGGTTACTGTTCACTTTGTTCTTAGTAATACATTACAAAGGATATTCTCAGTGAACAGTAACCCAATCAAACAACTTCGTTAATAGGAAAATAATACGTAAAAATTGAATAAAAGATTGCAATTTCATATCCAAATATGCTATACTTAAATCAGAAAACAGATAACAATTATGCAAATAAAAAGTAAATTCGCCTGATGTCAGAAAAAAGGTGAAGGAAAGTAGCATGGTTCGGAGCCGGACATAAGTCCTGAGGGGAACAGACAGATACCTTGGGGTGTGTCCGGCTCCTTCTATATAATAACCAAAAATAAATACAGAGAAGGTGAAAACATGATTGGAAAGAGTGTTCCAAGAGTAGATGCCTATGACAAAGTTACAGGACGTGCAAAATTTACTGATGACCTGGTTCCTGCCAACTGTCTGGTGGCAAAAATCTATCACGCAAAGATCGGAAACGGTATCGTAAAATCAATCGATACCAGTAAAGCAGAGGCTCTGGACGGCGTAGTAAAAGTGGTTACTTTTAAAGACGTACCGAATCATTGTTATCCTACGCCGGGACATCCCTGGTCTGTGGAGCTGGCACATCAGGATGTTGCAGACCGCAATATCCTTACCGGAAGAGTCCGTTATTACGGAGATGATATTGCTGCTGTAGTGGCAGAAGATGAAATCACAGCCCAGAGGGCATTGCGCCTGATCGAAGTTGAATATGAAGAATATCCGGTAGAAATCCATCCGCGTAAATCCATGTATGGAAGCAAACCGCCAATCCATCTCGATAAAAAGGACAATGTACTTGTCCGTTCCAATTACTTTATCGGAAATGTGGAAGAAGGGCTGAAGGAATCCGAAACAGTTATAAAACGCAGTTATAAAACCCCGATTGTGCAGCACTGCCACATTGAGAATCCTATTTCCTGTGCATACATGGAAAATGGCAGGATCATAGTTGTGACTTCCACTCAGATTCCGCATATTGTCCGGCGTGTGATCGGGCAGGCTCTTGGAATCCCATGGGGAAAGATCAGAGTCATTAAGCCATACATAGGTGGAGGATTCGGAAATAAGCAGGATGTGCTGTATGAACCGTTAAATGCGTTTCTTACCACGCAGGTTGGCGGCAGACCGGTCAAACTCGATATAACCAGAGAGGAAACTTTCTGCAACACCAGAACCCGCCATTCTATTGAGTATGATCTGACGGCAGGTGTTGACAGTGAGGGGCATCTTCTGGCAAAGGATATGCTGGCTATTTCCAATCAGGGAGCATATGCCTCCCATGGACACGCCATAGCAGCCAATGGTCTGACTGCCTGGAGGCTGCAGTACGCATGTCCGAATATCAAAGGAGAGGCATATACTGTCTATACGAATACACCGGTAGGCGGAGCGATGCGTGGATACGGGATCCCGCAGGTATGTTTTGCAATTGAGTGCTTTATGGATGATATTGCAAAAGAGATCGGGATGGATCCTCTGGAGTTCAGAAAGAAAAATCTTATCAAAGGATATTATGAGGATGCTTACCTGAAGCCGATCGCAGCAAACACCAACGGGATTTTTGAATGTCTGGAAAAAGGTGCAGATTATATCCACTGGGAAGAAAAACGAAAAGAATATACAAACCAGACAGGTAATATCCGCAGAGGCGTCGGAATGTCACTTTTCTCCTATAAGACAGGTGTATGGCCGATTTCACTGGAAATTGCAGGTGCAAGAATGACTCTGAATCAGGATGGAAGTGTTGGCCTGATGCTGGGAGCTACTGAAATCGGTCAGGGTGCTGATACGGTATTTTCCCAGATGGCGGCTGAGGTTTTAAATATGGATATCAGTGATATTCATATCCAGACAGTCCAGGATACTGATGTAACGCCATTTGATACCGGTGCCTATGCATCCAGACAGTCGTTTGTAACAGGAACAGTTGTTAAAGACTGCGCAAATCTTCTGAAGAAAAAGATTCTGGATTATGCAAAAGAGCTGTTGCCTGAAGAGACAAGGAAACTGAGGCTTGATCATGGGTGGATCATGGCAGGAAAAGATCCTGCAATATCTCTTGGAAATCTTGCATTGGAAAGTTATTACAGTCTTGGCAATTCTTCTGTTATTACAGCAGAGGTTTCCGAGCAGGTAAAGAAAAATACGATTGCCACAGGATGCTGCTTTGCTGAAGTGGAAGTCGATATAAAGCTTGGCAAGATCAAAATCCTTCATATCATTAATGTGCATGACAGCGGGAAGCTTATTAATCCGAAACTGGCTGAAATGCAGGTACAGGGCGGTATGTCTATGGGAATTGGATACGGTCTGTCGGAGCAGCTCATTCTGGATGAGAAAACAGGAAGACCACTGAACGGAACCCTGCTGGACTATAAACTGATGACAATGATGGATACTCCTGATATCAAGGCGGATTTTGTGGAACTTGATGATCCGATTGGACCTTTCGGAAACAAAGCACTGGGTGAACCGCCGGCAATTCCGGGTGCACCGGCAATCCGTAATGCAGTACTTCATGCAACAGGTGTAGCCTTTAATGAAAATCCTCTGACACCACAGAGACTGATCTATGGCTTTATAAAGGCCGGACTTATTTAGAGGGGAGGGGATTTTATGTACGATATTGAGAACTATTATCAGGCTGAAAGTGTAAAAGATGCTGTGAGATTACTGAATGAACATCCGGATGCCAGGATCATTTCCGGAGGAAGTGATGTGCTGATCAAAATCCGGGAGGGAAAATTTGCCGGAACTTCTCTGGTGAGTATCCATGGGATCAAAGAAATCCAGGGTGTAAAAATGGCGGATAACGGAGATATTTATATTGGTGCCGGAACTGTCTTCTCACATATAACAAATGATGCAATTATCAGGAAATATATTCCGGTTCTTGGCGAGGCTGTAGATCAGGTAGGAGGACCACAGGTACGAAATATTGGTACTATCGGTGGAAACATCTGCAACGGAGCAGTCAGTGCGGACAGTGCGCCGACCGTATTTTCCCTGAACGCACTGCTGAGGCTGGAAGATGGAAAGGAAGGCCGTCTTGTACCTGTAAAAGATTTCTATCTTGGACCCGGCAGGGTGGATCTGCGGCAGGGAGAGATTCTGACCTATGTGATCGTTCCTGCAAAAGAATATGAAGGGTATCATGGTCATTATATTAAGTATTCCATGCGAAATGCCATGGATATCGCAACGATCAGCTGTAGTGTGGTGAGCAAGGTAGATCAACAGGCAGGAGTGATAGAAAATGTGCGCATTACCTTTGGAGTTGCAGCTCCGGTTCCGTACCGCTGCACAAAGGCAGAAGAGGCTTTGAAGGGCATGAAGATAGAAGAAAGCCTGTATGAAAAGACAGCACAACTGATCCGGGAGGAAATCAATCCGAGAGATTCCTGGAGAGCATCCAGGGCATTTCGTCTCCAGATTGGCGGAGAAATTGCGGCACGGGCATTGAGACGTACCGTAGAACTTGCAGGAGGTGACCGCATATGAAAAAGCAGATGCAGCTTGTACGATGTACAGTAAACGGAAGAGAAGTTGAAGAATATGTAGATGTAAGGGAGTCACTGCTTGATATGCTTCGCAACCGCCTTGGACTGACTTCTGTAAAAAAGGGCTGTGAAGTAGGAGAATGTGGTGCCTGTACAGTAATCATAGACGGAGAGACTATTGACTCCTGTATTTATCTGGCAGTCTGGGCGGAGGGTAAAAATATCCGTACACTGGAAGGTCTGGAGAAAAACGGAGAACTTACCAGGATTCAGGAGGCATTTATCGAAGAAGGTGCCATACAGTGCGGTTTCTGCACTCCCGGATTTATCATGTCTGCCACTGTTTTACTGGAACATGGAGAGAAATTATCAAGAGATGCGATTCGGAAACATATGGCAGGAAATCTCTGCCGCTGCACAGGTTATGAGAACATTGTAAATGCGGTGGAAAAAGTAATGGATGAAAATGAGACAAGAAGAGGAAAGACAGTAAGATGACAAACAGATACACAAATGTCCCAAAATCTGACAATAAACCGGAAAATGTTGTAATAATAAGAGGTGGCGGTGATCTGGCCAGCGGTACGATCCACAGATTATACCGATGCGGCTACCGTCTTCTGGTACTGGAATGTGAGAAACCCACTGCGATCAGGCGAATGGTTTCTTTTTGCGAGGCTGTTTACGACGGGCAGTCTTCTGTGGAAGGAGTTCTCTGCAGAAAAGTTGACAGTGTAGAGGAATGCGAGGCAGTCTGGAAAGCCGGGGAGATTCCTCTTATGGCAGACACAGAAGGAACTGTCCTTAAGAAATACAGACCTGCAGCACTGATAGATGCAATTCTTGCAAAAAAGAATCTTGGAACCACCAGAGAGATGGCAGATCTAACCGTTGGTCTTGGACCGGGATTTGTGGCAGGTGAGGATGTGGATTATGTAGTGGAGACTATGAGAGGCCACAATCTTGCCAGAATCATCACAAAAGGCGCTGCTATGCCAAACACAGGAGTTCCGGGTATCATTGGAGGATTTGGAAAAGAGCGCGTGCTCCATGCTCCTGCGGCAGGGGAAATCCATTGTATCTCAAAGATTGCAGATATCGTGGAGAAGGATCAGGTCCTTGCCTGGATCGGAGATACACCTGTCAGGGCTTCTCTTACAGGAGTTTTGCGTGGCATGATCAGAGATGGATTTACAGTGCCGAAGGGGATGAAAATTGCAGATATTGATCCGCGCAAAGAACAAAAGAAAAACTGTTTCACGATTTCCGACAAAGCCCGCTGTATTGCCGGCAGTGTATTGGAAATCCTGCTTTCAGAAGGAGTGATGCCATATGAAGCACCAGGTCGATTTTCTGGAACTGCTGCAGATTGATTATGAAAAATACCCTGTGATCGCTGTAGTTGGCGGCGGCGGCAAAACCAGCCTGATCTACCGCCTTACAGATGAACTGATCGATAAGGGAAAGAGAGTGATCATTACCACGACCACCCATATGGCAGGAGAATCTGAACTTCCGTTTGCCAGGGGCGGAGATGCAGTCAGGGTAAAAGAACTTCTGGACAAAGAAAGATATGTGATTGCTGCGGAATATGAGGAGGACACAGGTAAATATGCGTCTCTGACAGATGAAAAACTGGAAGAACTGAGAGAATTATGCGATGTAATGCTTGTGGAAGCGGACGGAGCAAAGCATCATCCGGTAAAAGTCCCGGAGAAATGGGAGCCTGTAATCCCCAGATGTGCGGACATTGTGATCAGTGTGATCGGGCTGGACTGTCTGGGGCAGCCAATCAGTCAGAGTGCTTACCGTATGGAACGTACCTCGGAATTTCTCAGGAAAAGTCTAGAAGCTCCGATCACTGAAGAAGATATTGTAAAGATTGCGACTTCTATCTGCGGACTTTTTAAGGATGTGGAAGAAAGAGTATACAGAGTGTATCTGAACAAGTCAGATATACTCAAAGAGAAAGAACCTGCAGAGCACATTGTTGAGGAACTGGAAAGGAAGAATACAGTAGCGGCTTACGGAAGCCTTTTGGAGGAATAAATTATTTTGAAAATTGCAATGATCATGCTGGCGGCTGGAAACAGCCGCCGTTTTGGGGCAAATAAACTGTTATATGAAATAGACGGAATACCTATGTATCGACATGTGCTGGAACAACTGGATGATACAAAGAAGAAAATAGAAAATATCTATTCGGAATATTCAGATATTACTGAGGATAATAATAATGATAATAATTCAGATATTGTTCAGTTAAATAACCTGTACAGAAATAATATCACAGCAAAAATAATCTGTAATATTATTGTTATTACTCAATATGATGCCATTGCAGAAGCAGTGAAAACAAAGGAAATACAGGTTTTGTATAATCCCCATCCGGAAGATGGAATTTCTTCCTCTGTAAAAATCGGTCTGAATGCCAGCCTGGATGCAGATGCAGTGCTTTTTACTGTGTCTGATCAGCCCTGGCTTACCAGTGAGACAATCTGTGAACTGATCCATGTGTTTTTAAACACTTCCAAAGGAATCGCCTGTGTTTCCTGTCAGGGGAAAATGGGAAATCCATGTATTTTTGACAGGAAATATTACAATGAGCTGCTTTCTCTGGAAGGAGATAAAGGCGGTAAAAAAGTGATCATGAAACATCTGGATGATACACAGATTTATGAGATAGAAGCAGGCAGGGAACTGGAAGATATTGATTATTATGAATCTATAGCAGTCCACTAGTACATCGTTTCGTAAATAACTATACCAATCGCTAGGATGCGGATTCGAGTGTGCTGGTATAAAAACGCAGGCGTAGCGGGCTACGCTGAGGCTTTTAGACCTGTGCAATCGGATTCGCAGACAAGTGAGTGGTATAGTTATTTCGAAAACGATGTACTAGAGCGTGTCTGAAAATGCTTTCCGCAAGATGTATGTCAAAATATACCGAAAAGTGGGGCGTGCAGATTGCAGGAATGATTTTCCAGACACTCTGGTCCACTCATCACAAAAAAAGTTCCGGGCGAGGTCACCGGAACTTTTTTTGCGCAATTATTTCGCTATATGGCAGATATCCTGAATATGTGGCAGTTATATATATCAGTATTAAACAGCTGATATATAATAAGATATCTGCTGAACAGATTAAAGATGGATTTTGGTTCCGGTTTTTCCCTGGATACCGTCTTTGGCTTTCTGAAGTAAAGTGATCATGGCAGTTCTTCCTTCTTTGGAGCTTGCAAAATCAACGGCAGCCTGAACTTTCGGGAGCATGGAACCTGGGGCAAACTGTCCCTCATTAATATATTTCTTAGCGTCATCTACAGTGATGTCATCCAGCCATTCTTCGTTTTCCTTGCCGAAGTTTACAGCAACCTTCTCCACTGCTGTAAGAATGATAAGCATATCTGCATCCAGCTCTTTGGCCAGGAGACAGCTTGCATAATCCTTATCAATAACTGCTGATGCACCTTTGAGATGATGTCCGTTAAGAACAACGGGAATTCCGCCGCCACCGCAGCAGATAACGATTTTATTTGCATCCACAAGACTGTTGATCGCATCCTGTTCAACGATTTCAACAGGCTTTGGAGATGCAACTACACGACGATAACCACGCCCTGCGTCTTCTTTCATGATATGTCCATATGCCTTGGCCTGATGGTCTGCTTCCTCTTTTGTCAGGAATTTGCCGATCGGCTTGGATGGATTTTCAAAAGCAGGATCATTGGGATCTACACGAACCTGAGTGACAACAGTGACGACAGGTGTGCGGACAAATCCTCTGATTCGAAGTTCCTCTCTCAAAGCATTCTGCAGATCATATCCGATGTAAGCCTGACTCATGGCAACACAGACAGAGAGAGGAGTGTTTGGCTGATTCTCATCTTCTCTGGAGAGAGCAGACATGGCATTGTTGATCATGCCAACCTGTGGCCCGTTTCCATGTACAACAACAACCTGATGACCTTCTTCGATCAGATCGCATAATGCTTTTGCAGTAGTTTTTACAGCTACCATCTGTTCCGGGAGAGTATTTCCCAGAGCGTTCCCACCGAGCGCAATAACGATTCTTTTTCTTGTAAACATTTGTAAAAACCTCCTGATTTTAAAGGCAAAGAGGGCCGCCGCAATAAAGATTGTGTGCTTTCTGCGACAGCCCCGCCTGCTATACAATATGATGAGTACTATTTTTCAATATATTTAAATTCTGAAACTGCTTTCAAAATTAAATATCTGTTTGAAAGCAGCTGGAATATTACTGCAATCCAACTGTTAATCTGCGCCTGATTATTTCAGGATTCTTGGAGCTGCTTTGACTTCAAGTTTCTTCAGGATATCCTGTGGATTTTCAAATTTGGAAAGCATGATCATAGCAGCGATGATGTATGGTTTGAAGCTTGCTTCTTTGTATAACGGGATTCTGTAACGATCGAATACAGAAGCGTCAACCTCACCTGTTTCGCAGCTTACACCTGTAATATCAGCCGGCAGGCAGTGCAGGTAAAGAGCTTTTCCGTCTTTTGTTGTTTTCATAAGTTCTTCTGTGCAGGCCCAGTCTTTGTGCTGTGCATTCTGTGCAAGAAGTTCTTTCTCTAATTTATCGATTCCGTCGAAGTCGCCTTCTGCATAAAGGTCTGTACGTTTTTCCATAGCTGCAAATGGAGCCCAGCTCTTTGGATATACGATATCAGCATCTTTGAAAGCTTCAGCCATATCGTTTGTCTTTGTGAAGGATCCGCCGTTTTTCTCAGCATTCTTTTTGGCGATCTCTTCAACTTCCGGCATTACATCATATCCTTCCGGATGAGCAAGAACAACGTCCATGCCGAAACGTGTCATCAGACCGATAACGCCCTGCGGAACGGAGAGTGGTTTACCATAGGATGGAGAGTAAGCCCATGTCATAGCGATCTTTTTGCCTTTCAGATTCTCAACACCGCCGAATTCATGGATGATGTGCAGCATATCTGCCATACACTGTGTCGGATGGTCAACGTCGCACTGAAGGTTTACAAGAGTAGGTCTCTGCTCAAGGATACCGTCTTTGTTTCCTTCTGTAACAGCTTCCATGAATTCTTTCTGGTAAGCATGTCCTTTTCCGATGTACATATCATCACGGATACCGATCACATCAGCCATGAAAGACACCATGTTTGCTGTTTCACGAACAGTTTCACCATGAGCGATCTGAGATTTCTTTTCATCAAGATCCTGTACTTCCAGACCAAGAAGGTTACATGCGGAAGCAAAAGAGAAACGTGTACGTGTGGAGTTATCGCGGAAGATAGAGATTCCAAGACCACTCTCGAATACTTTTGTGGAGATATTGTTCTCTCTCATGAAACGGAGAGCATCAGCAACTGTGAAAACAGCTTCCAGTTCATCATCTGTTTTGTCCCATGTCCAGAAGAAATCGTTGTTGTACATTTCTTTGAAGTTTAAGCTGTTTAATTTATCAATGTAATCCTGTAATGTTTTCATAAAATCAATACCTGCTATGCTTTGATAGCTTATCCTTTCCTGATATGAAATAATTGAATCTCTGCGTTTGGCAGAACACCGGTTATCCGGCTGTATCTGTTTATCTTGTGTCCCTGCCTGTTACAGCAGGGATTCTGTCCGGACACATATTAAGCCTTTAGGATGATAGGAAATCCGTCGCCTAAAAAAATTTGAAAATTTATTTATTATTTGCAGTATGCAGTTGGAAGAGCAGCGTATACAGCAGCGCATCTTACAAGGTCGATCTTCCATGTTTTTTCGTTCGGAGCATGAGCCTGTGCTTCTGCACCAGGTCCGAATCCGATACAAGGAATGCTGTTACGTCCCATGATTGTTACACCATTAGTAGAGAATGTCCATTTGTCTGTAAGCGGACGAGCTTTTCTCATGCCTTCTGTCTCAGCATTTCCGAGACGCTCTTCGCCGTACAGTCCTTTATATGCTTCTTCCAGAGCCTGTGTTACTTTGTGATCTTTCGGGATTACCCATGTCGGGAAGTAGCACTCGATCGGATATACAAGGTCTGTATAGGACGGACGGTTGTATTCATACATGGATACTGTTACGTCGTCGCCATATTTCTGTACAGCCGGAAGAGCACGGATCTCATCCAGGCAGCTTTCCCATGTTTCGCCTGCTGTCATACGACGGTCAAGAGATACAGAGCAGGAGTCAGCTACTGCACAGCGGCTTGGGGATGTGAAGAAGATTTCGGAAGTAGTAACAGTGCCACGTCCAAGGAAACGTGCTTCTTCCCATTCAGGGTTGTATTTCTCATCAAGCATTTTTACAAGACCTTTGATCTCTGTGGTATCAGCAGCATCGTTTTCGTTTAATGCGCGGATATCCTGGAGAATATCAGCCATTTTGTAGATTGCATTGTCACCACGTTCCGGAGCGGAACCATGGCAGGAAACACCCTTTACATCTACGCGGATTTCCATACGTCCACGCTGTCCTCTGTAGATACCGCCGTCTGTTGGTTCTGTGGAAACAACGAATTCAGGACGAACACCATCTTCATGGATGATGTACTGCCAGCAGAGACCGTCACAGTCTTCTTCCTGTACAGTACCTGTCACAAGTACCTGATATTTATCGTTTAAAAGACCAAGGTCTTTCATGATCTTAGCACCGTATACTGCAGAAACAATACCGCCCATCTGGTCAGATGTTCCACGTCCGCCAATTTCTTCATCAGATTCGAAACCTTCGTATGGATCAAATTCCCAGTTCTTGATATTACCGATACCGACTGTATCAATATGAGCGTCAAAACCAATGAGAGTTTTACCTGTTCCCATGTAGCCGAGGATATTGCCCATCGGATCGATCTGAACTTTGTCGAATCCGACTTTTTCCATTTCCTCTTTGATTCTCATGATATGTCCTTTTTCTCCGCAGCTTTCGCCAGGAATGCGAACCAGATCGCGAAGGAACTTAGTCATATCATCCTTATAACCCATTGCAGCTTCGTTAATTTTTGCGTAATCCATTTTTTTACCCTCCCAATATGTATAAAATATTATGATGTTAGGGTCAAAAGGTATTTTGCCCCTAATCTGATATCATATTATTAGTTACTGGTATATCATTTTCGAGATAACCATACCACTTACCTGTCTGTGTTCACCAAAAACATCATTTGCTTAAAGATTCGTTTGTTCCGTATAATCCGTCCCATACGATCTCGCGGTAGCGAACAGGATCAGTGTCACCTTCTGTGGAAATAACAAGTACTACGGAATTCTCATCCAGTTTCAGCGCTTCTTTTAAGTCTTTTGCATCTTCATCGTGAAGAGCAGTGAAGCAGAAACCAAGCGGAACGGAACCGGATTCACCAGAGACAACGTGTGGATCATCTCCCAGTGGATTAGCGTAGATACGTGTTGCCTTTGCGCTCATCCAGTCAGGACAGGATGCAAATACATCTACGTGATTTTTCAGGATATCCCATCCGATCATATTTCCCTCACCGCATGCAAGACCGGCCATAATTGTCTGAAGATCACCTGTAACATTTACCAGATTTCCTGTCTTTGCAACAGCGGAGCGGTACAGGCAGTCAGCAGCACTTGCTTCACAGACAGCCATAACCGGCGGGTTATCTTTATATTTATGAGCAAAATAACCGACTACGGCACCTGCTAAAGAACCAACACCGGCCTGAACAAATACATGTGTTGGACGTTCAACACCCATTTCTTTTAACTGCTGGTCAGCCTCAAGAACCAGTGTTCCGTATCCCTGCATGATCCAGGATGGAATTTCTTCATATCCGTCCCATGCGGTATCCTGAACGATGATACCATGTTCTGTTTTGGCAGCTTCTGCTGCAGCCATTCTTACGCAGTCATCATAGTTTACTTCTTCGATCGTAACAGTAGCACCTTCTTTGGCAATGTTATCGAAACGAGTCTTTGTTGTTCCCTTAGGCATTCTTACAACTGCTTTCTGTCCAAGGCGGTTAGCTGCCCATGCAACTCCACGTCCATGATTACCGTCTGTTGCAGTAAAGAATGTAGCCTGTCCGAATTCTTCTCTTAATTTATCAGAAGAGAGAACATTGTATGGCAGCTCGCTGATATCACGTCCAAGTTCTTTTGCGATATAGCGGCCCATTGCATAAGAACCTCCAAGTACTTTGAAAGCATTTAAGCCAAAGCGATAGGATTCATCCTTACAGAAAATATTTTTTACTCCTAAATATTTCGCAAGGGATGAAAGGTTCTGAAGAGGCGTCACACTGTACTGTGGGAAACTTCTGTGGAACTCATTTGCTTTCTTTACATTTTCTTCGGACATCAGTTCCAGGTGTTTATCATCTGATTTCGGAACCTCGTTTACAGTCCATTTTAATCCTTCTGTCATAAAATGACCTCCCTTAAAAATTATCATTTGGTTTCCTTAACTTGTGATTCTATCATACCATATATTTTAAAAATTGCAATAGAAAAATACAAAAATTTTTAGGTTTTTCAAAAAAAAATTAGGTTTCATAATTTGTACATTGATATAAGGATTTGGATATGATAAAATAATGAGTAATGTTCGTTTTATTTTTACAGGATAGACAGTAAAGTGGGTATAAAAGAGCAATACAAAAGATACAGAAGAGGAGAAAATATTATGGCAGTATTTCATGCATTCCGGGCACTTCGACCTACACCGGAAAAGGCTGCTGATGTGGCAGCACTTCCATATGATGTGGTAAACCGTGAAGAAGCAAAATCAATCGGAGATGAGAATCCCCTGTCCTTTCTTCATATTGACAGACCGGAAATGGATCTGGAACCTGAGACAGATCTGTATGATGATCGGGTTTATGAAAAAGCAAAAGAAAATCTTGACAATATGGAAGAAAAGGGAATTCTTGTTCAGGATCAGAAGGCCTGTTACTATATATATGAACTTGTAAGAAAAGGAAAGACACAGACCGGTATCGTAGGATGCAGTTCCATTGATGATTATATGAATGGTGTAGTGAAGAAACATGAGCTTACCAGAGAAGATAAGGAACAGGACAGAATCCACCATGTAGATTCCTGTAATGCAAATACCGGTCCTATTTTTCTGGCATGCAGATATCCGGATTCTCTGCTTACACTGATGAATAACTGGAAAGATCATCATGAAGCAGCATATGATTTTACAGAAGAGGATCAGATTACACACAGAGTATGGGTGATTGATGAAGATGAGGTCATTTCTGAAATAAATAAGGAATTTGCAGGGGTTGATTCTCTGTACATCGCAGATGGACATCACCGCGCAGCTTCCGCTGTAAAAGTAGGTTTAAAGAGAAGAGAACAGAATCCGGGATATACAGGGGAGGAAGAGTTTAATTATTTCCTGTCTGTTGTATTTCCCTATGACCAGCTCTGCATTCTTCCTTATAACAGGATTGTAAAAGATTTGAACGGCCTGACTGTAAAGGCATTTCTGGGCGCCCTGAAGTTCAACTTTGAACTGATGCTGATGCCGGGATTTCCATGCAAGCCTGTAGAGAAGCATTGTATGGGAATGTATGTGGACGGACAGTGGTATCACCTGAAAGCATGGCCGGATATCTATGAGAAGAAGGACGTGGTCGGACAGTTGGATGTATCCATTCTTCAAGAAAAAGTCCTCAGACCAGTCATGGGAATCGAAGATCCGCGCACAGACCAGAGAATCTCCTTTGTGGGCGGAAGCCATAAGGCAGCAGAGCTGGCAGAGATTGCGGACAGAACCGGCGGTGTAGCCTTTGTCATGTACCCGACATCTATGGAAGACCTGATGAAGATTGCAGACGAGAACAAATTAATGCCTCCAAAATCCACCTGGTTTGAGCCAAAGCTTCGGAGTGGGCTGTTTATACATAAGTTATAATTTGCCGAAGATGTCTTATAAAAATATTATAATAATTTCGCTGTAGACTTTTTCTTCCTTCAATGGTACAATTGGTTCTATACAAAAGAGAACGAGACGTACTATAACGAAAGGAGGGAAGAATGTGGAAGATGCGGAATTGAGAAATATCCTTTTTTCTATACAGGGAAGCATTGCCGGTTTTCAAAATGATATGTCCGATGTAAAGAACGATATCGCAGATATGAGGACAGATATTGCAAACATGAAGACGGATATCACGAACATGAAGGCAGATATCACGAACATGAAATCAGATATTGTGCAACTCAAGGGAAGCGTAAAAACTATAGAACTTAAACTGGAAAATGAAATTGACAGAAAAATATCTGCCCTATTTGATGCACGTATGGATGAGCTTCGCTATAGAAAGGAGAATAAGGAAACTCGAGAGAAAGTTTTTGAACTGGATATGCGTGTAGACAATTTGGAAAAAGCCATCATGCCAGCGTAACTGTAACAGATGATTGTAAGGCTTGTACATAGGATAAACAGGAAGAAATTTTATAACATAAAAAAGTACATGAAATTTCTTCCTGCTAAATTTGTATAATTTTTGTAAATTTTTCAAAAAACAGTTGAAATCACAGAAATAATTTGTTATACTAACTTGCGTTACGGGGTATGGCGTAGCTTGGTAGCGCGCACGGCTGGGGGCCGTGAGGTCGCAGGTTCAAATCCTGTTGCCCCGACTAAATGCAATAAAATCAAGAGTTTCCAAGTTTGCGGAAGCTCTTTTTTTATCCTATTTTGAGTTACTTTTTGTTACATTTTTTGTTACACTTTTATTTTGCCAGCGGCAGGTTTTCATTGATTAAAGAAACAATTTCTTTTTTTTCGTCATTGCTGGTTACATCAAAAGTGTAATACTTCTGATTGACTTCTACGGAATGCCCCAGTAGTGTAGCCGCTACTGTAGGCGCTACACCTATATTTCTGATCTTAGAGTTGAAAGTCTTTCTCAGGGCATGTATGCCTCTTTCTTCAATACCTAGCTGTCTGCATTTGTTTTTTATGCAGGAAGAAATAACAGGCGCATGAACACGTCCATCTTCATTAGCAAATACCCATTCACAAATGTAGCCGTTCTGTAATTCTGCTTTTTTTACTTTATCCAGTAAATTTGAAATTTCATTACACATTGGAAACAGACGCTCTTTTTTGTTCTTTGTAGCATCAATAAAATAAGTATTTGTCTTACAATTATACTTTTCTGACTTATTTATCAAAATACCGTCCTTAGAAATGGAATCCCATGTTAAAGCCGCAATCTCGCCTACACGCATCCCTGTAAGGATAGCAAGCTCAACAGCATAAGAAGGAATATACTCAGGTTGATTTTTGTAGTCCTCTTGAAGTTGCTCACATAAAAGAACCATATCTTTATCTAAGACAAGAGTTTTCTCCTTTGATTTTTGCTTTTCGGTACAGTATTGATAAAAGAACTTAGGACTAAGATACTGCATTGGATTTTCAGATATATAGTGATTTATCATAGCACTTTTGAACACATTGTTTGTATATCCAAAAAGAGTCTTGCAGGCACTCTTACACAAGTTCAATCTTCCAACAGTAGTCCTGATAAAAATTTTGACATTTTCCTCTGTGATTTTAGTAATGTCCATCTTAGAGAATGCTGTATCTTGATAGTATCTTTTGTAATCTGTGTCATACTTATATGTTGTATTGTCTGAAACCATCTGATCTTGGGACTTACGCCAATGACGGTACAAATCATCAAAAGTAAGAGGAGCACTGTAGTATTGAATTATTACCTTCTCTAAATCTTCCTTCCTTTTCTTTGCAATCATTTTTCCGTTAGGTAGACGGGTTTTCCAGCGGGTATCTTTTCCTTGCCCCTGCCATATAGGGTTTTTGTGCATTTTAAGACATTCATTTTTTTTCATAATCTCAACATCTTTTTGCACTTGCTCAATATTTATTATACCAGCATTAGATAAATATTGTAAGGTTTCATTAGCATTAATATTCATAAATTTTAATTTTCTCCTCAAGAAAAAAGGTAAGGACTGCTGCCAGCCCTTGCCTGTAGTTTTAATTTTGTGATTTTTTCTTAGGACAGGTACACCAACAAGATGTATCAATAGGTTTAGAGGAACGTGTCCTCTGTAGAAGTGTAGCTTGAATTTGGCAGCAGAGATAAGATTGTTCTTCTGACATATTAGAGATATTTTCTATATCATCCGGGTACAGTGCAGGAAACTGTACATGGACTTCTTTTCTGTATATTTCTGTGTCATTGTAGTATTCAAGGGATTGTTTGCAGATTTCATAATCGTGAGCGGTGGCTTTTTTACCAAAATAATTTCCTGTATCAAGAGTATGTTGCATCCATGCTTTTACTTTAACTTCTTCACAGTTCAGAGGATGTTTATAGTTCCATTGCATGATAGCAAGTACGAGATTTCCGTCTACAGGACAGAGGATATTTTCTGGATTGTCTGCATCTTGGAACGAATGCTGAGTAGCCAGAACAAAATTTCCAGTGAGAGTCAAGTCTAGCATACACAGAACTTTTCCGTCTGCGGTTGTACAGATTTTATGATTGATAGGGTCAAGATGTTCATTTATATTGGTTAAAGTTTTAGCCCTGCCAGAGTACGTAAGTGATAATTGCTTTGCATCAGATAAATCGACTTGATGTAATCTGACATCAAACTTACATTGTTGTTTGTAGAAGTTGTATACAGTCTGTATTGAACTTTGGTTATCATGGTAGTCTGTGCTGATTCCTATATGAACCGGGTACTCCCAGTCAACACAGTTCTCAGTGATATATTTGTATGCTTTATTTAATGCTGTGACAGCTTCCTTACTCGCTATTGTACCGTTAGTGATAACTTGTATCTGTTCCACGTAGACTTTCTTTTCTATAATCTTATCGACTATATAAGTAATCATCTCTGGATGTAACATAGGCTCGCCACCTGTCAATAATAGGAGTTCTATGTGTCTGTAGCGGTCAAATAAGGCATCTATAACCTCAGGGGCTATAACTGTACCCCTGTAGGCATCCATTGGCTCATTTGGCTCGTAGCGCATACAATGAGGGCAGTTAAGATTGCAGTCTCTTGTGATTTCTATTTCTAAGCCTGCTAAATGTAATTCATAATCCATAGAAACCTCCTTAACACTTGGTATAGTCAAGAGGAAACTCTTTGTTATCAGCAAACCACTGGCGTAGCATATCTTCTTCTACTCGGTATTCTCTGCCGATTTTGATGCTTGGAAAGCCATCTGTACGCATTAATGCCTTTGCCTGTTTCGGATTGAGTTTTAATAGTTCCTGTAATTCTGTTATTGTATAAACTGTCATAGTTATTTTTCCTTTCCTACTTTGATTTTGATATTGTCTGATTCATAAATTTCATAGTTACCTTTGATTTCTTTAGGGGAACGAGTGAGAAGTTGATAGATGGAATAAGTAGAAGTATTATAGTATTCTGCTATTGCGTGAACATCTGGGAGATAAAACCATTTTCCTGTTAGTCTTTGCACTTGATAACTCTTTATGTGTTCTATAGCCTTGTGATGCGGCCTGTATAAATACTCTAAGTTCATAGCAAAGTTAACGTCTATCGTTGAATTTCTGAGTACTTTTAATTTGTGATGAACTTGGAGAGGACAGTTTGGAATTTCAAAGTCTGGTTTCTGACACCAAACCTCTGCTACCAGTCTGTGAATATAAAATTTTTTCTTCTTTCCTTTTTTACAAGGAGATACGTATAAGTAGTTGTTGGATGCAAGCTGAGGTGTTAACAGATGCGGAACTGTTCCTGTAGTAGAAATGACATTTCCGTACTGAGAAACAAAGACGTTGGTGTATCTTGGATATTGGTAGAATTTTTCATCAGAGAAGAGTTTCATAAACGGCTTGCCTTTAGCTGTAACTGTTCTCGCAACCTGCTTCTCCGGGAGTTTTTTGGTAGTAGGCTTCTTCATCATAGCAGATCACCTCTTATCTTGTAGCCTAAATCTTCAAGCTGTGACTGATGATAGGTTCTGGAAGCAAGAGAACAGGTCATCTTTCTGGAAGTAGGTACTACCTTGACTAGGTTGTTCTCTATCTTAGAGATTCTGTACAATGCACTACCATTGTAGATATAATCATTTTTCTTCATAATAAGAATCATTCCTTTCTTAGTATTAGTATAGTAAGTATAATGTCTAACATATTAAGACATCAGGACGACATCTTAATCATTAGTTTTTGAAGCTATATTTATTAAAAATGGAGGTTCAACTTTTTTCAAAAAGGTTCATTTCTGTACCCTTAAAGAATTTTTCGGCTGCTCTTTTAATCTCTGCAACAGCGTACTCTACATCCATCTTGCTGAAATACTCAATGCCGTATCTTTTCTTGTGATTCTTGGCTCTGGTTTCAGGATTCTTTACTTCATCAAACCTTGACAGCAGGTCAATTATCTGGGCTTTACAGAAGATGCAGTTCTGATACTGTATAAGGAAATCAGTAAGACTTCTGAACTTCACTGGAAAAGCGTCTTTTTCTTCCTTGTATATCTTTTCCAGCTCATCATTGTATCTTTGATGCACTTTATCAAGGTTCTTTAGTGCTTTGTCCAGACGTATGTACCAACCATGAAACTGCTTTTCAATGTCATTACTTGTCAGGCACTTGCTTCTCAGCTCCAACCTTGCATATGCCGGGTCTCTGCCGCCGCTTTCTGCTTCCTTGTCGTAGTTTTCACACTCGAAGCGTTTATTCTTGATTGCTACAGATACTTGCTTCTGAGAGAACAGATTCCTGCTGTCGTAGCAGTTTTGAACATTATAGGTTACTGCAAGGGCAGAGATGAGGTATCTGTTAAGTTTGGCATAATCCCTGTAGTGTTCCGGGTCAAACGAATCGAATCTCATATCGAAGCGGCTAAGACTGTATGATTCTATGCCAGCACCGCCCAGAATCGTGTCAAAAGCTGTTTTAAACTCATCGTAGGAGAATAAGTCACCTACTAGCTTATTGGCGTTTATTTTGCTGTAGGATAAGTTTTCTCTGCTGGACAGAGTGTCAAAACAGGGGGCTATACTTTCATCTATGTCTGTTACTGGCAGACTGATAAGTGACAGCGTGTGAATGCTCCCTGTGAGTTGATAGTTGTTTCTTTTGTTTACATTCATTTTTGTATCTTCCTTTCATTTTTTTGTGAGAGATACTATCTCTCTTTCATAATATGCAGAATCTAATAAATCGCGGAATCGCTCTCTACAACAGCATTTGCGGAAACTGAACTTTTTTTGTGCGATCCACAAACACCCTCAAACACCCTCAAATACACATTCCCTTTCATAGATACAGAATTTAATAAATCGTGGAAACGCAGTTATACAGGCTTGTTTGCAGAGATATTGGTTTGATTTGATAGCGTCATTTTATCCTGAAATACTCTCCCTTTCATATATACTCAACCAACGAAATCTCGCAAACGCGCTTGTAGAGCGCATTTGCGGAGACTGAGGTCTATTTTGATAGCGTTACATTTTCACTGAAGCCCCCTCTCTTTGATAAATAGAGGATTTAACGAATCGTGAGAAATAGCTATATAGTTGCGTTTCCGGGAAGTAAATTTTTTTAAAAACTATTACATGAGAAATAGATTGAGTTGTCGTCGCAGTAGAAAGACTGTATATAAAGAAATTTATATAAGTTTAATACATCTAACTTTTTTGAAGACGGAACCGAGAATCTGGAAACGTAGAGTATAAAAGAAAAAATGAATTTAGAGTAGAAAAGCATAGAAATATAATATAGTTTTATCGACTTATTTTTGGACTCGGTATCGAAGCAGATCAGCATACACAGTTTTTCCAGATTTATAAACTCTCTCAGGGCATAAGTATCCCCGTTCTGATTCATCCATTTTGCTAAATCTGACAGACTGAAAAATAATATAAGAATAACTGCTGTTAAAAACATACTACCGTACCTCCTCAAACTGAACATTGCAATCCATACAGAGTACCCTTAATGTTTTTGTAGCTCTGAAAGAGTTTCCGCAACAGGGGCAAATGTATTTTCTTGTGCTGCTGGGCTTCTTTGGTCTTGCAACAGGAGTTGAACCTGAGCCAGCTTTGCCGCCAGAGATTCCTATGCTGTAAGCTGTCTGCCTGACAATCTGTATATCTTCCAACTGATTTATAATGCAGAAGTCTAATGTCTTTTCTGTAGGCTCTGTGATTGTCCAGCCATAAGTTTCGTGCCTGCTGATCTGTAAACCTCTTTCTTCAGCTAACGCTTTAAATCTCTTGTTATGGTAGATGCCCCTGTTAGAAGTGTCTTTAATGTTGTTCTGTAATGCGCACAAGTGACAACCTTCATGTATCAGTGTAGCAACTATATTTTCAATTGGTCTGTTGAGATAATCAGCAGATAGATTAAGTTCGTGTGTTGCTATTGTATCATTGTGCCATACTTTGTTGACTGATACATGACCGTAAGCACCTACAGTACTCTGTATAGTTATTGTTGGTACTTCCAGTTCATTGTTAAAGTATTCTTCATTGATAAGTTTGAATACTTTGTTTAAGTACTGTGCCGTTCTCTGATAGTTTGTAAGTTTCTTCATATGAGTACCCTCTTTCTTTAATAGAAGAAATTTTTGATGTACCTAAAGAAAAAATTGACGGAAGATCACAAGGAAATCACTCGTTCTTTACAAAGGATATTGCAGATAATATATTGCGTGCTGTATGTTCGCAGCTAGAAGATTGCACAAATACAAGAACTAAATGGATAAAGATTGTAGGGCTAGCTAACGAAAACTACGGTGCTCGTAAAGATATTTCTGAATTAAGCAGTTGTGATGTACTAAAACCGACACTTGATGATTTCTATTATTACGGTGCTGGTGCAGCTGTAAAAATTTATCTGAGAAGTGCGCTGAATTATCTTGGAAAAAACAACTTAGCATCAGTGTCAGTAAAATATATAGGTGTTTCCAGATTTAATGAACAGGAACTTGATGAATTACTTACGAAGTATGAAGAAGAGTGTAGAAAAGTGGTTCCGCTTACAATCGAAGAAGAAGTGAAGTTGTATAAAGAAGGTGGAGAATCCGCTGTTATTAAACTAAAAGAAAAATATTTTATGACCTTTGAAGAATATCTCTCACGTCAACCGTATGATGAAGAAAGCACTGATCTTACGATTAGTCATTACAGTGAAGAAGAATACTCTAAGCTAATGAGAGAACTGGCAGAAGAATTTAATTATAATCTTAAAACAGTTAAAGGAAGAGAAGAAGCATATAAAGCATTACTGCGTCGTAAAAGTTTGAGAAGATTGTATTCATCTATTACAGTTGTGCCAAATTTAGATAATGTATCAGCATCTTATTGTCAGATAACTAAAAAGGAATATGCAGAGTATCGGAATGTATTAAATAAGAGAATTTATGAATATTTAAGCTCTGCGACAGAGAAGAGATATGCTCAATCTTATGAGAAATGGCAGCAGGATATTCAACAGGAGTTATCACATATGCAAATGAAAATAGGTCGTCCACAGCCGCATATGACGAAAGCATACAGAGACGGTCATTTACTGGCAGAAACAGTTGGTTTACCAAATAGAATGAAAGCTGTAGATGCTTTGATAAAACTTTAAAAAATTGTCGGTTTAATTATCTTATAAAAGAGAATTATATTGTATATAAGATATATAAACCGACAAATTTTTATAGCCAATTAATCTGTAAGATATGAAAAGAAAAAGGGGGGAGGACAGGGGAACTGCTCCGCTTTAATGTTCAATTCGGTACATTATGCCTTTGGCATAACGACACTCATTGAAATTAAAGCTCCGCAGGGGTTTCGATAAACGCCATTTACAATTGATACTTGTCGTTGCTTCCAGCAACTCCGGCGTATAATCGTAAATGATCGTTCATCTCAACATTGGAAGGAAAGAAATTACAAAAATAGTGTGCTTGAGAAATATTAAGCTGTAATTTGATGATGGATTCTGTGATGATATACTCGAATAAACCCAGTATTATTTTATAAACTTTTAAGAACTGTTTGTGCTTCCAGAATAATAAGAGATATGATATACTTACAGTGTTGTCCAACCGATACCCGGCAACGGGAGGAGGTGAGTTCCTTGTCAGAAATTATTATTTCTTTTCTTGTCTCCTGCGCGGCTGGTATAGCTTGCCACTATATCATCAAATGGTTAGACGGCGACAAGTAGGGCAACACTAGCCTAGCAGTTTCTTATCTGCTCTAAAAAATAAGAGAAGCCCTCGGTACTGGGAATACCGGGGGCTTCATTTTTGTCCTTGCCAGACAAATTATTATTTCTTTGCCTACTGGCATTATAGCATATGCAGATCATGAAATCAATATGCAAGTGATTCCGAAACAAATAAAAAAGAGTAAACTATCCCCTTGGCTTATGCCTTGTTTTCAAAAAATGGCTCAGTTGATAGGTTTATTGTCCCTAGTAGGTATACATCCTTGGCTATTGCTAGTTTTGCGATGCTTAACATTGTCGGATATACTAACGACATCTCAAAAACGAGTGTAGGGATGTTTCCTTGCTAGAGATATATTTTATGAAGATATGTTCTCATATATTTAGGAACCTGTCAACGGAAAATTTCTACCTATCAGGTTGCAATAGAGCGAAAGGCGAAGCCTGAGGTCTGAACACATGAAAGTTTTTTCAGCGCTACTTTCTACACTCGGCGGTTAAGCGCCTCGCCTAAAGCAGCTGCTTCTGAAAAAATTTTGCGTTCAGACGTTGATTGTTTTTGTTGGTGAAAAGTTTTCCATCGAACATAATATAATTAATATGTTTTTATTTAATTACTATATCTCAAGTAGAAAAAAATGGTTTTCTTGAAAAAGGACTGAGCGAAGCGAAGAACTTTTGAAACCGTTATCTACGTTAAAAAAGAAAGGAATGATTACAATAGCAAAGCAGAAAAAACCTACTATATAAAGGTATAAAGGTGATGTTACAGGCGAAATAGTAGGTCTGATTGAGTATACAGCCAGAGGATTTATTTTTCTGGCATGGCTGGGAAAGTGTTCCTCTGGAAACAAAGATTGATTTCTGAGAGATATACTCGAATAAAGCCAGCAGTATTTTACAAAGTTGATTCTATCCCTCTCGCCCGGCGGGTGAATGTAATAAGCATTCTTCCTTTGTGACGAATGAGGGTGTGTCACAAATGAACATGGGACAAGACAAAAATATAGATGAGGGTCTAAAATGTCCCTCCATCTCCCAGAAGCATCTACGCCAACAGAAGCCCCAACAGTATTCACTCACTCACAATTCGGTGAGTTGAGAACTGTTGAAATCTCAGGGGAACCATGGTTTGTAGGAAAAGATGTGGCTACTGCGTTGGGGTATTTAGATACTTTTGGGGCTTTGAAAAAGCACGTAGATGCAGCAGATAAGCAAAACTGCCAAAACGACAGTTTTGATACGCCAAGAGGAATGACAATAATCAACGAATCCGGGCTATACGCCCTCATCCTCAGTAGTAAGCTCCCATCAGCAAAAGAGTTCAAGCACTGGGTTACCACCAACCATCAGAAAGAGATCAGTTAATTCATCTGGCGAAGGAAAGCAAAATTTTGTCAGTCCTTGACAGTTATTCAATGCTAATACATAAATATTTTCTTAAATACGTATGTATTAATGTAGTTTTAAAATACGAAAAAAACCTTGACAGAATATCAGTTTTAGTGTTAATATCTGTTTTAAGCAAGTGCAAAAATCCTTTCTATAAATTTTGTTACATTTTTTGTTACACTTTATTCTAAGGTTTCATAAATGCAATAATAAGTTCATTTGCTCAATCGTTAAGGGGCCGTGAGGTCGCAGGTTCAAATCCTGTTGCCCCGACTGACATATGGTTAAATCGTTTGTAGTATATTTACAATGAATGATTCAGACGTATGTTCATTTCATTTCAAAAAAGCCAAATAAAGTTATAAGTAAAATGCAATGATAAGGAATAGTACACCCGGACCGGAGCACAGAGAACTGCTGGTTGCTGAGAAGCAGTGGAAGGAAATTGTGGAACTCGCCTTTGAGCAGCTGCCTGAAATTATACAAGAGTAGGTGCAGACGGTTTCCACCGTTATATGGAGAGGATATAAGAATACCGGATATCCGGAGATTCCGTATCCCATGAGTGTATGACATTGTTCATAAATAAGAGTGGTACCGCGTAAGATGATAATATCTTTCGTCTCTTGCAGATAAGTCTGTGGAGATGGAAGATTTTTTTATGTCTTTTTACAGTCAATCCCCACAGTCCAAACATAATATTTACATAACGGAGGAAGAAAAAATGATGAATCCAAGCAAATATCAGAGACAGTATTTTATGCCGCCTGTTAAATGCATGAAATGGGCAGAAAAAGAATATGTGGACAAAGCACCTGTCTGGTGTTCTGTAGACCTTCGTGACGGTAATCAGGCACTGGTGATTCCGATGAGTCTGGAACAGAAAATTGAATTCTTTAAACTTCTTGTAAAAATCGGTTTCAAAGAAATTGAAGTAGGTTTCCCGGCTGCTTCTGAAACAGAATATGAATTTCTGCGTACCCTGATCGAGCAGAATCTGATTCCACAGGATGTAACTATTCAGGTTCTGACTCAAGCCAGAGAGCATATCATCCGCAAAACTTTTGAAGCTGTCAAAGGCGCACCAAGGGCAATTGTACATGTGTACAATTCCACTTCTGTAGCTCAGAGAGAACAGGTATTTAAGAAATCCAAAGAAGAAATCTTAAAGATTGCAGTGGATGGTGCCGCATTATTAAAGAAACTGGCTGATGAAACAGAAGGAAATTTCCAGTTTGAGTACAGCCCTGAAAGCTTTACAGGCACAGAACCGGAATACGCTCTGGAAGTATGCAATGCAGTTCTTGATGTATGGCAGCCTACAGCAGATAACAAATGCATCATCAATCTGCCTGTAACTGTACAGCATTCCATGCCGCATGTATATGCAAGCCAGGTAGAATATATGTGTGAAAATCTGAAATACCGCGAGAATGTAATCGTATCTCTCCATCCGCACAATGACAGAGGATGCGGTGTTGCAGATTCTGAAATGGGATTACTTGCAGGTGCAGACAGAATCGAGGGTACTCTGTTCGGAAACGGTGAGCGTACCGGAAATGTAGATATTGTTACACTTGGTATGAATATGTATTCTCAGGGTGTAGATCCAAAACTTGACTTCTCTGATATGCCGCATATCTGTGAAATATATGAAGAATGTACCGGAATGAAAGTAGGCGAAAGAAGTCCGTACAGTGGTGCACTTGTATTTGCCGCATTTTCCGGCTCTCATCAGGATGCAATTGCCAAGGGTATGCACTGGAGAGATGACAAGGATTCGGATCACTGGAATGTTCCGTATCTTCCGATCGATCCGACAGATGTGGGAAGAAATTATGACGCAGATGTTATCCGCATCAACAGCCAGTCCGGTAAAGGTGGCGTGGGATATATCCTTGAGACCAAATTCGGTCTTAACCTTCCTCCGAAAATGCGTGAGGCAATGGGATATGCCACAAAAGCTGTTTCAGATCACAAACATAAAGAGCTTCATCCTGACGAAATTTTCAATCTGTTTAAACAGACCTTTGAGAATATCACAGAACCGTACAGCATCAATGAAGTACATTTCCAGCAGAAAGATGGTGGTATTGTAACAAAAGTTACCTCTACTTTCCGCGGAAAGACAATCACTACAGAGGCATCCGGTAACGGACGTCTTGATGCAGTCAGCAATGCACTGAAGAAGGCATATGAGCTGAAATATTCCCTGGAAACATATCAGGAACATGCGCTGGAGCGCAGTTCAAGTTCCAAAGCTATTGCTTATGTCGGTATCAAAAAGCCGGATGGAACCCTTGCCTGGGGGGCAGGCGTAGACGCGGATATCATTCGCGCATCTATTGATGCACTTGTAACAGCGATCAATAACCGTTAGACTGTTCCGACACGCCCGATTTTTTCCTGCTGTTTTTTGACTTCTGCAGGTCAGACTAATATCCGCTTGGCAGGGAATAATATAGTTTACATAAAATATCAAAAATCAGATACCGGTCAGATTGTCCCGAGGACTTCCTGACCGGTATCTTTTTGTATTTATAAAAATACAAAAAAGTCTTAATGTACGCGATAAAGTACAATAAAGAAGCAAACTCCGGAGAAAAGCTATCAGAATTGTATTTAATTAAAATCATAAGGGAAATTAATTGACATAACACTCATGTTTACGTATACTGACAGCGTGGGCAGAAAAGTGTCCTAAATAAGTACAATTTACATTTTATTATCTCACTCCAGACTAGTGAGAGATGCGCGGAAATATTTTAGAGAAAGAGGTAAAAGAATGAAAAATTTCGAACAGTGGAATGGCTTTAAGGGCAACCGTTGGAAAGAAAAAATCGATGTACGTAACTTTATTGGAATGAACTATACACCATATGACGGTGATGCTTCTTTCCTGGAAGGACCTACAGAAGCTACAAACAAACTGTGGGGCAAGCTCCAGGCACTTCAGAAAGAAGAACGTGCCAAAGGCGGAGTTCTTGATATGGAGACAGAGGTAGTTACATCTCTGACAGCATATGGTCCCGGATATATTGATGAAGAAACAAAAGACCTTGAAAAAGTTGTTGGTCTTCAGACAGATAAACCTCTGAAACGTGCTTTCATGCCATACGGCGGTATCAAAATGGCAGAGCAGGCTTGTGAAACTTACGGATATAAAGTAAGTGACAAGATTAAAGATGTTTTCCACAACTATGAATTTAAAACTCACAACCAGGGTGTGTTTGATATCTACACACCTGAGATGAAAGTAGCACGTCACAACAAGATCCTTACAGGTCTTCCGGATACTTACGGACGTGGACGTATCGTTGGCGACTACAGACGTGTGGCTCTGTACGGAATCGACGCTCTGATCGAAGGAAAACAGAAAGACTTCGCAGCATGCGACCGTCAGGGTATGAGACGTTATGACTTCCAGCTTCGTGAAGAGATCGCTGATCAGATCCGTGCTCTGAAAGGCATGAAAGTTATGGCTGAATCTTATGGATATGATATCTCCAAACCGGCCAAAGATGCAAGAGAAGCTTTCCAGTGGCTGTACTTCGGATATCTTGCAGCTATCAAAACTCAGAACGGTGCTGCAATGAGTGTCGGACGTATTTCCACATTCCTTGATATTTATATTGAAAGAGATCTTCAGAACGGAACTCTTACAGAGAAAGAAGCTCAGGAGCTTGTTGACCACATGGTAATGAAATTCCGTATGGTTAAATTTGCACGTATCCCTTCTTACAATCAGTTATTCTCCGGTGACCCGGTATGGGCAACTCTGGAAGTAGCAGGTATGGGACAGGACGGACGTTCCATGGTAACAAAGAACGACTATCGTTTCCTGCACACACTGGAAGATATGGGACCGGCTCCGGAACCAAACCTTACAGTACTTTATTCTTCAAGACTGCCTGAGAACTTCAAGAAATATGCTGCAAATATTTCTGTTACAACAAGTTCTGTTCAGTATGAGAATGATGATGTTATGCGTCCGGTATGGGGAGATGACTACAGCATCTGCTGCTGTGTATCTGCTACAGAGACAGGTAAAGAGATGCAGTTCTTCGGCGCTCGTGCAAACCTTGCAAAATGCCTTCTTTATGCGATCAACGGCGGTGTTGATGAGAAGACAAAACAGCAGGTAGGACCAAACTATCAGCCGATCACTTCTGAATATCTTGACTATGACGAAGTAATTGCAAAATATGACAAAATGATGGACTGGCTGGCTCATCTGTATGTCGGAACACTGAACATGATCCACTACATGCATGACAAATACTACTACGAAGCAGCAGAGATGGCTCTGATCGATACAAAGGTTGAGCGTTCTTTCGCAACAGGTATCGCAGGATTCTCTCATGTAGTAGACTCCCTGTCCGCTATCAAATATGCAAAAGTTAAAGCTATCCGTGATGAAGACGGTATTACAACAGATTTCCAGGTTGAGGGTGACTTCCCACGTTATGGTAATGATGATGACAGAGCAGACGAGATTGCAACAACTCTTCTGTCTACATTCCTTGAGAAACTGAAACACATCCATACTTACCGTGATTCCAAGCCAACCACATCTATCCTTACTATTACTTCCAACGTTGTTTATGGTAAGGCTACAGGATCTCTTCCGGATGGAAGAAAAGCAGGGGAACCTCTTGCACCTGGCGCAAACCCATCTTACGGTGCAGAGCAGAACGGTCTTCTTGCTTCCCTGAACTCTGTTGCCAAGCTTGACTATGAAGATGCTCTTGACGGTATCTCCAATACTCAGACAATCAATCCTGATGCTCTGGGACACAGTGATGACGAACGTTCAGAGAATCTGGTACATGTACTTGACGGATACTTTGATCAGGGTGCTCATCACCTCAATGTAAACGTATTTGGTAAAGAGAAACTGATCGACGCTATGGAACATCCGGAAAAAGAAGAGTATGCAAACTTCACAATCCGTGTATCCGGATATGCTGTTAAGTTCATCGACCTTACAAGAGAGCAGCAGTTAGACGTTATTGCCAGAACCTGCCACGACAGAATGTAATTAATGGATGATGATATAATGGATAATAAACAGATAAAAGGCTATGTTCATTCTTTAGAAAGCTTCGGGTCCGTTGACGGACCCGGAGTAAGATATGTGATTTTTTTAAGCGGCTGTGCCATGAGATGTCAGTTCTGTCATAATCCGGATACCTGGAAGATGAAGCAGGGAGAGCTTTATACGGCAGATGAGCTTCTTAAGAAAGCTTTACGTTATAAGGGCTACTGGGGCAGCAAAGGCGGTATCACTGTAAGCGGTGGTGAGCCATTGCTTCAGATGGATTTTCTTACAGAATTTTTTAAGAAGGCAAAGGCAGAGGGTGTGCATACGACTCTTGATACCAGTGGAAATCCCTTCACTGATCAGGAACCATGGCATTCCGGGTGGTTGGAGCTTATGAAGTATACAGATCTTGTAATGCTTGATATCAAGCAGATTGACGAGCAGGAGCATATTAAGCTTACCGGTCATTCCAATAAGAATATTCTTGCGATGGCGCGGGAACTTTCTGATATGAAAAAACCTGTATGGATCCGTCATGTGCTTGTGCCGGGCGGAAGTGATAAGGATGAATATCTGCACCGGTTAGCTGATTTTATCCATACTCTTTCCAATGTGGAGAGAGTGGAGGTGCTCCCTTATCATACGCTTGGTAAGTTTAAATGGGAGAATCTGGGGCTTTCTTATCCACTGGAGGGGGTTAATCCTCCGACGCAGGAAAGGATTGATAATGCCCGGAAGATTCTTGGAGCTATCTGAGTAAAAATATATAGCTGTCATATCCTCTTTTTTGGGTATGGCAGCTTTGTTTTTGGTTTAAAAAGGGGACGCGAAGCAGGCGTATAGTTGTACCGGATACGGTTTCGGCATCTAAGAGATTCTAAGCCCTCGAAAATCCGCTAAAAGCATGAGACGAAAAGTCCGGAATTACTCGCTGTCGCTCAGACAAGGGACTTTTCGTCTCATAACGCAGATTTCCGAGGACTAAGAATCTCTAAGATGCCTGCAAATGCATCCGGTACAACTATACGCCTGCTTCGCTGGTTTTGGTTAAGATATAATACAAGGTGGAGTGTGAATTATAAGAAGGACTTTGTTTATATAAAAATGAATTGAGACGTGAAATATATCCCCCGGGAGGGCTTGTTGGGGGGAGGGTGGATTTGATATAATTTTGGACATATATGATTATAAATTGCATGCATGGAGGTTGGCATAAGGTGAAGGATTTATTATCGGAGATTGAGAGTTACTGGACTACCCGGGCTGAGGGGTATTCTGAAGTTAATCATAAGGAATTGAATGGGATGCAGAAGGGGGCATGGCTTGAGGTGTTGAAAGGGCAGTTCCCGGAGAAAGTGAAGGATGAGATTAAGATTTTGGATATCGGAACAGGACCTGGATTTTTTTCTGTTATTCTGGCTGAGGCGGGATATAAGGTGACTGCTGTTGATTATACGCAGGAGATGTTGGATACTGCGAAGAGGAATGCCGGTAATCTTTGTGAGCGGATTTCTTTTTATAAGATGGATGCTCAGAATCTGGAATTTGAGGATGATGTGTTTGATGTTGTGATCAGCAGGAATCTGACATGGAATCTGAAGGATCCTAAGAGAGCTTATGAAGAGTGGTGTCGTGTACTGAAACCGGGCGGAAAGCTTCTTAATTTCGATGCAAACTGGTACGGTTATCTTTATGATGAGGAAAAACGCCTGTCTTATGAGGAAGACCGAAAGAGTGTGGAGAGTGAGCATCTGGATGATCATTACCTCTGTACGGATATTGACAGAATGGAGAAGATTGCACTGCAGATGCCTCTTTCTTCTATTAACAGACCGTCTTGGGACAGGAAGTTTCTGAAGGAGAACGGGTTTGAATCTGTGGCAGTGGATACCGGGATCTGGCAGCGGGTGTGGAGTCAGGAAGAGAAGCTGAATTATCATTCTACGCCGATGTTTATGATCAGCGCTGTGAAGGAAGAGAAAAACGTCTGGTCCGAGAATGATGGAATGGGTGATTCTGATAGCGGATATGACAGGAAAAGAGATTTGGAGGATGCCATGCTGTGTGCTGCTCCGGGTATGAAAAAGAGCGGATTCCTGAAACTGGGCGGAGGTGAGTTTTCGCTTCCTTATACAGTAATCTGCGGTTCTCATCCCGGAAAGACAGTTCTGATCACCGCTGCGGTTCATGGAGGAGAATATGTGGGAATCCAGGCTGCTGTTGAGCTTGCAGATAAACTGAAGCCTGAGAAGATCCATGGAAGAGTAATCCTGGTTAAGACTGTGTGCAGGAAGGAATTTGAGGAGAGGAGCGGCAGTGTCTGCCCGGAGGATGAGAAGAATCTGAATCGTGTATTTCCGGGGAATCCGCAGGGAACCAGGATGGACCGTCTGGCGTATGAGGTGGTTCAGAAGCTTCACAGTGCAGCAGATTATTATATTGATCTTCACAGCGGGGATGATTATGAGCAGCTTACGCCTTATATTTACTATGCCGGATGTGCAGATGAAGATGTAGTTCAGATGTCAAGGAAGATGGCAGAGCAGGCAGATGTTCCCTATATGGTAAAGTCTAATGTGGCATCCGGTGGTTCTTACAATTATGCTGCCGCATGTGGCATTCCCAGTGTTCTGATCGAACGTGGCCAGATGGGAGGCTGGAGTCCGGAGGAGGTTCATTCTACAGGAAAAGATGTGCGTAATATTCTGTGTGCGCTGGGTGTTTACGATGGCATGAGAAGTTACAGTAATTATTATCCCATGGAAATTGAAGATGTGCGTTATCAGTCTGCCAGTGTATCCGGGCTGTGGTATCCTGCCAAAAAACCGGGAGATATCATTAAGGTTGGAGAGTATCTTGGCTGTGTTAAGGATTATGAGGGAAATATTCTGGAGACAAGTTTATCCGATTTAAATGGAGTGGTTCTATATCAGGCGGGAAGTCTTCAGGTTATTAAGGATGGTCCGATGATCGCATATGGCAGTTTCAGCAGAAGAAAGGATGAACGCAAGGAAAAGATCACAAATTACTGGGCGAAAAGAAGCGACAGTTTTATGGAACAGAGAAGAGCTGAGCTTCACAGTGATATGGCTGATAAATGGCTGAAAGAGATCGGGACTTTTCTTCCTGATGGAAAATTAAGGATTCTGGATGTGGGATGCGGTGCAGGCTTCTTTTCCATTCTTTTAGCAAAACTGGGACATGAAGTTACAGGAATCGATCTGACACCGGATATGATCATTCATTCCAGGGAACTGGCAAAAGAAGAGAATGCCTCCTGTACGTTTGAAGTAATGGATGCGGAAAATCTGGATTTTCCCGATGGTACCTTTGATGTGATCGTATCCAGAAATCTTACCTGGACACTTCCGGATGCAGCAAGAGCATATAAAGAATGGATTCGTGTGCTGAAAACGGGAGGAATCCTGATCAACGCAGATGCCAATTATGGTGCAGATGATTTCTCAGATACTGCTGATCTGCCTGCCAATCATGCTCATTTTACAGTAGGCGATGCCATGATGCAGGAATGCGAGGAAATTAAACGCCAGCTTCCTATCAGTTCCTATGTACGCCCTGCCTGGGATCTGGAGACACTGGGAAAACTGGGTATCAACAGATTCTCCATTGATCTGGGTATCAGCAGCAGAATTTATACAAAGAAAGATGAGTTTTATAATCCAACCCCTATGTTCCTGATCTGCGGCGAAAAAAATAAATGTAATAATTGAGAAAAATGAAGCATATATTAAAGGGAGATTTCATTGATGGAACCTTCCTTTTTTCTTTTTTGCAAGCTAAAATGTTACAAAAATATGAAAAAAGCTTGACAAAATCAATTATATTAAATATAATTTTCTTATAAGTTACAGAAATGTTACAACCATAAAACCTGTAATTAAAAAAACTCAAGGAATGATAAGTATGAAAGTTCAGAAAAAAGAGTCAAAACAGTCCGGCAATCCGGCGCGGAGTCTGATACTGGTTACAGTGTGTACCTGTACAGCGATTGCGTTTGCAGCAGGCGGCAGAATAGCAGATTTTAATGGAAAAAACAAAGTATATGCAGCTTCTGAAAATAGGGAGAAAACTTTTTCCTCTGATGCTGACGAAACAGATGTATTGCCAACAGGAATTGCAGGAGTAGTATCCGGAATGAATGATACAGCTTCTCCCAAAAAATCAGTCACACGTATCGGAACTTCCTGTGAACAGGTAATGGTCGGTCAGAGAATCAAAGTTATTGAAGATAATATGGCAGAATTCGATGTCAGCTCTTCTATGGAGAGCAGCATCAATGAGTTGGATGCAAGGACAGCGGCTCTTGCAGAGAGTGCCCGGATGATGTCGGATGAGGACTATGATACATTGCTTCATATTGTAGAGGCTGAAGCAGGTACTGAGGATGTCAAGGGACGCATTCTGGTTGCCAATGTGATCATGAACCGTATAAAGAATAAGGAATTTCCCGATACAGTCACAGAAGTGGTATGGCAGAATACCAATGGTGTTCCGCAGTTTTCACCGACTTATGACGGACGTATCAATGAAGTAACTGTTACAGATGAGACAAGAGAAGCCGTCAGACAGGCTCTTGAAGGTGTGGATTATTCAGAAGGAGCACTGTTTTTTATCCAGAAATCTGAAGCTGAAAGCCAGAATGTCTCCTGGTTTGAGAAAGATCTGAAAAGGCTGTTTAAATACGGCGTACATGAATTTTATACCTATCCGGATTCAGCAGAAAGTTCCACAGGATCGTAATAAACGATACTCTTCATATAACTCATTTAACAGGATTGCGGTAATACTGCTCAAAATATGGACATATTCTTCGGGAACAAAAGAATATGTCCATATTTTTGATTTATAGTAATCAATCATAAAAAGACAGAAAAAAGAGAAATAATTTAGGATAGTATTTTGCTAAAGTATATGCTATAATGTGCTCAATTGGCGAAATGAATAACTGTAACTGTTCAGCGGTTTATTATTACTGCCAATATACTGAACAGTTACGAATAACTTTGGAAAGGCAGGAAATATCATGCAGGTATTATACAAAAGCACAAGAGGAAAAGAAGAAACCGTAACAGCTTCTATGGCTATTTTAAAGGGGCTTTCTGAGGATGGCGGCTTATTTGTGCCGACAGAGATTCCGAAGCTGGATGTCCCAATGGATGAGCTGGCAAAGATGAGCTATCAGGAGACAGCATATGAAGTAATGAAATGTTTCCTTACTGATTTTACAGAAGAAGAATTAAAAAACTGCATCAACAATGCCTATGATGAAAAATTTGATACAAAAGAGATTGCACCGCTTCATGAAGCAGACGAAGCTTATTTCCTTGAGCTGTATCATGGTGCGACCATTGCGTTTAAGGATATGGCATTATCAATTCTTCCACATCTTATGACTACAGCTGCTAAGAAGAATCAGGTAAAAAATGAGATTGTTATTCTTACCGCTACTTCCGGAGATACAGGTAAAGCGGCAATGGCCGGATTTGCAGATGTTCCGGGAACCAAGATTATCGTTTTCTATCCGAAACATGGTGTAAGTCCTATCCAGGAGAAACAGATGGTAACTCAGAAAGGCAACAATACATATGTTGTGGGAATTACCGGAAACTTTGACGATGCACAGACTGCAGTAAAGAAAATGTTCAATGATAAGGAACTGGAAGCAGAACTTGATGCTGCAGGATATCAGTTCTCATCTGCGAACTCTATCAATATCGGACGTCTGGTACCGCAGATCGTTTATTATGTATATGCATATGCATCACTTGTACGTCAGGGCAAGATCAAAGACGGTCAGGAGATCAATGTGGTAGTACCTACCGGAAACTTTGGAAATATCCTCGCTGCTTATTATGCAAAACAGATGGGACTTCCGGTTCACAAACTTATCTGTGCATCCAATGATAACAAGGTTCTGTATGATTTCTTCCGCACAGGAACCTATGACAGAAAGCGTGACTTTATCCTTACAACCTCACCGTCCATGGATATTCTGATCTCCAGCAATCTGGAACGTCTGATCTACCGTATTGCAGGCGGTGATGCAAAAAAATGTGCAGAGCTGATGCAGTCTCTTACTGCAGGCGGCGAGTATACCATCACAGAAGACATGAAGGCACAGCTTGCAGACTTCTATGGCAATTACTGTACAGAAGACGAAACAGCAAAAACAATCGCAGAAATCTTCAAAGACAGTCATTATGTGATAGATACCCATACTGCAGTTGCAGCAGGTGTTTATGACAAATATGTAAAAGATACCAATGATACCACACCAACTGTCATTGCATCCACAGCAAGCCCATATAAATTTACAAGAAGTGTAATGGAAGCACTTGGAGCAGATACAGACGGTAAGGATGATTTTGCACTGGCTGATGAACTGAGTGCGCTTTCCGGAGTGAAACTTCCACAGGCAGTTGAGACGATCCGCACAGCACCGGTGCTTCATAACCGGGTGGTAGATGCGCCGGATATGCCAAAGGCAGTAAAAGATATCCTTGGAATCCGATAATCGTTACTGTTCACTCCGTTCACAGTAACGTAGCCAAAATTCATTCCAGATTGCCTGCGGCAATGGAATTTTGGCTTGTATGTCTCGGGATTTTGGCATATTCATGCCAAAACACCTCGCGGGATAGTGGTGTTGTGAACAGTAACCGATAATCTCCATATTATAAAAAATATAATTAATTCTACATTTTATGTTGAAAAAGAACATATACTGGAGTATAATAAAAATCAGTTAAAAACAGTGAATATCCTGAAATGTACGAGGCCCCTTCTTTTTTTGAACCTACATCGACTTTAACGGGAACCCAACATCGCAGGCCGGATGTCAGGCCGTCATTATGCAGCGGAAGACAGAAGGTCTGTTGAGGATACCCACCTAGCTGCGGCTAGGCGTCAATGGGAAGGGAACGGCATTTCGGGAACTGTAAAAATGAGCCGTAGAGAGGCTCTTTTTTATTATCTTTTGGATTTAATATTATTTTATGATACGGGAGGTTGGAAACAATGAGTGTTTCTGAAAGAAAGTTCGGTGTATTACAGACTGGGGAAACAGTAAAAATTTTTCATCTGGAAAACAAATCCGGGGCATATGCGGAAGTGACAGATTTTGGAGCAATCCTGGTTAAGGTCTGCGTACCTGATAAAGATGGTACTTTAACAGACGTAGTACTTGGATATGATGATCTGGCATCTTATGAAGTAAATGGATGCTTTTTCGGTTCAACCATCGGCAGAAACGGAAACCGCATCGGCGGTGCGAAATTCTCTGTCAATGGCAAAGAAGTAGTTCTTGCTCAGAATGAGAATGACAATAATCTTCACAGCGGTCCTGACGGATTTGAAAAAAAGCTCTGGAAAGTGGCTGAGATTTCCGATGATAAAAACAGTGTCATATTTAACCGTATAAGTCCGGATGGCGAGAATGGTTTCCCGGGAGAATTTGATGTGTCTGTAAAATATGAGTTTACGGAAGACAATGAACTGAGGATCCATTATCAGGGAATCTGCGATGAGCCGACAGTTGCCAATATGACAAATCATTCTTATTTCAATCTGAATGGTGAGGGAAGCGGAACCGCCATGGATCAGTATCTTACAATCCATGCAAAATATTATACACCTGTAGCCGACAGTCATTCCATTCCTACAGGAGTGTATGAGGAAGTTGCAGGGACTCCCATGGATTTCAGAACTGCCAAACAGATCGGGCAGGATATTGAAGCAGAATTTGACCAGTTGAAATTCACAGGCGGATATGACCACAATTATGTGACAGACAACTATGCAAAAGGAAACAGAAGACTGATCGCAACCGCATACAGTGATAAAACCGGAATTGCCATGGATGTCACTTCCGACTGTCCATGTGTACAGTTTTACGCAGCAAATTTTGTCGAAAATGAACATGGTAAAAATGGTCATACTTACAATAAGCGGGATGCTTTCTGTCTGGAAACGCAGGTTGAACCGAATGCGGTCAATGTTGAAGATTTCCACTCCCCGATTCTTAATGCAGGTGAACAGTATGATTCTGTGACTGCTTATCATTTCTACATCAGAAAGTAAAAATCTGACCATAAAACTAATTACATATTGATCCGGTTTTTTTCATATCTACAGCGTTCCAGCATGAAAAGAACCGGATTTTATTATCCATAATTCATGTTTGTCATAACGGCAGTTTCATGGTATGATAGTAAACAGAGATATTCGAAACAGTTATCTTTATAATTACAGCAATCACCATAAATGCATTATCTGAAATGACTGCTGTAAAATAACAGAATGGAGACATATATGAAAAAGAAAAATAAAACCCGGTCTGTTACAGGGCTTTTATTCGGGTTTATGGAACGTGTATCCGGAGATCACGTAGGAGCTTATGCGACACAGGCAGCGTATTTTCTGATCATGTCTTTTATTCCCTGTATTCTGTTTCTGACTACACTGGTACGGTATACACCTCTGACCTATAATGTAGTCAGGGACGCGATCGTTGCTTTTATTCCGGAGAATCTCCAGAGTTTTGTTCTGGGGATCGTGGTAGATGTATACAAAAGAAGTACCGCAATTGTCCCTTTGTCAGCAATTGTGGCACTGTGGTCTGCCGGAAAAGGAATGCAGTCTATCATCAATGGATTAAATACCATTTATCACGTAAAAGAAACCCGTAACTGGCTGTTAACCAGAATTTATGCAGTATTCTATACTTTATCACTGGTGATTGCGGTAATCGTGTCTCTGCTTATGCTTGTACTCGGAAACGAAATACAGAAAGTTGTATCAAAATATATTCCTTTTCTTGGAAAAGTTCTGGGAAAAATACTGGGGGCAAGAGCACTGTTGGTATTTGGTGTGTTGTTTCTGGTTTTTCTTATGTTGTATAAGGTTCTTCCGAACAGAAAAGCCACATTCAAAAGCCAGATTCCCGGAGCCTTGATCATAGCAGTTGCATGGTCGATATTTTCATACGGATTCTCTTTTTATTTTGAGATTTTTCCGGGGTTCAGTAATATGTACGGAAACCTTGCGACGATCATCATGGTCATGGTATGGTTGTATATCTGTATGAATCTTCTGTTATACGGTGCAGAGATCAATGCTTATTTTGAAAAAGAATTCCGGATTGCACATAAATCGGTACAGGAACTGCTGGCACATGAAAAAGAAAAAAAGCAGCAGGAAAATGAATGAATTTTGGCTACGTTGTGAACATGACAGTCAGGGGGCTTTTTATTGTAAAGCCTTTCTGAGTGTGCTATAATAAACCATAATTTTGGAGAAACAAAAAGGAATCAGTTCTATGATCGTCGTATATTTGATATTTTTGGCTGTCATTCAGGCTGTGACGGAATTTCTTCCTGTCAGCAGCCTGGGACATTTATGCATATTGGAACAATATATGGGAATCGGCCACGAAACCGGATTGCTGTCAGAAGCGATGCTCCATCTTGGAAGTGCGGCAGCAATTATATTTTTGTTCCGCAAAGATTTAAAGAAAATCGGGCTGGGACTTCTCGGGATGTTTATGGATATGATCGGTAATCTGAATCTATATATCCATAACAAGAAGACAGGGGAAAGTTTGGGCTATGCCAGAATAGTCACCGGAACATATCGGAAAACAGGTGCACTTCTTGTGATTTCCATGATTCCAACAGCACTTCTGGGACTTACAGGAAAACGGCTGGCTCTTCTGGCCGCGGACTCTCAGATTGTTCCGGGAATCGGATTTTTACTTACAGGCGTATTTCTTCTGGTAACAGATCTGAATAAATCCGGTGGAAAAAAGGGACCGAGAGAGGCTTCTTATGACAGCGCCATGTGGATTGGAATTTGTCAGGGGCTTGCTGTCTTTCCGGGGATTTCCAGAATGGGATTTACATTATGTGCCGCACTGTTATGCGGATATAACCGCAAATTTGCGGTTCGTTTTTCTGTTTTTATGAGTCTGCCTGCTGTCATAGGTGCATTTTTTACGGAAATCGGAAATTTTGGTGCTTCTGAAATGACGGCAGGACTTGGGTTTGCTTATGTATTTGCAATGATCATCGCCGGTTTTGCGGGATGTCTTGTTATACGAAATACAATAGCCATGACTCAGAATGTAAAATTACGCTATTTTGCATACTATTCATTTATAGTCGGTATTATTACACTGGCATTAAATTTTGCCCTGTAAAGGGAAAATATTTACGAGAAGATCAAGGAGGGGAGCCTTAGAATGGCAGCATCAAAGAGTAAGAATACCGGGCATTCGGGAAGAAATACAAAAAAGAAGACAGCAATGGAACAGGAAGTCGGCAGATTTCAGACAGAAATCATATTATTTGTGATTCTGGCTGCATGTGTGATCCTGATGGCAAGCAATTTTGGAGCGGGTGGTTTTGTAGGAGATGCAATCAGTAATTTCTGTTTCGGACTGATGGGACTGATGGCATATCTGTTTCCAATCGTGTTTTTCCTTGAATCGGCATTTATTCTGATCAATAAAACAAACCGGCTGGCATATAAAAAACTTGCAGCGGCGTTTGTGATGTTTCTGTTTCTGTGTGGGGCAGCGCAGCTTCTCACAGACGGATATATGCAGAGTACATCTTTGCTGGATTATTATGCTTTAAGCGCAGATTATAAAACAGGTGGCGGTCTGATCGGAGGAGCGATCTGTATTTCTGTCACATCTGCTTTTGGAACTATCGGCGGATATGTGATCATTATACTGGCATTTGTTGTATGTATGATCATTATCACGCAGCGCTCTCTGCTTGATTTTGTAACGCGGCTGGTTATAAAGGTGTGTGATTTTGTAAAGGACAGGCATGAGTGCTATATGCAGGGACAGCCTGAACGTGAGAGATACAGAGAAGAACGTGCCAGAGAACGTCAGCTTATAAGAGAACAGCGGCGTGAAGAAAAAATCCGCAAACTGGAAGAAGAAATCGGTGATGATGAATTTTCAGATGATGACTTTTTCATGGACCCTTCGGAAGCAAAGAAAATGAAAAAAGGCGGCTTCCTGGAAGGAACCAAGCTGACAGGTTATTCTGAACAGAAGTCAAAGAAAAAGGGGAAACTTCTGAAAAAAGCGGCAGATACAGATAAAGCGGCATCAGGAACTGCCGAAATTGCGGAGGATACCGAGAATACAGGGATTAAATCCTCTGATGATGCGGATAATAAACCATACATCGATGCTCCGATGAATTTTGAGATCCACAGAGCGGATACATCCCCGGATACATACGAAGCAGATAATGAATCACAACAGCCGGAAGACCTTCCATTTGAAGACACAGTCACTGACCGGAAGAAATCTGTAGTTTCAGAACAGGAGGAAGATCTGCCCCCTTTTCAGGATGAGAAGGCAGTGCGGCCGCCTTCAAAAAACCCCAAATCTTCTGAAAAGGAGATACAGAGCGGAATTGTAAACATTCAGCATGAGATCACCCAACAGGAAGCAGCCGTAAAAAAAGAATATAAATTTCCAGCCTTAAATCTGCTGAAAAAAGGAAGCAGCAAGGCTCAGGGGGATTCTGATGCCTATCTGCGTAAGACTGCAAAAAAACTCCAGGAAGTACTTCACAATTTCGGCGTGAACGTGACTGTCACTAATGTGAGCTGCGGACCAACAGTTACCCGTTATGAGCTTCAGCCCGAGATGGGAGTGAAGGTCAGCAAAATTGTAGGTCTTGCAGATGACATCAAACTGAATCTTGCCACTCCGGATATCCGTATTGAAGCACCGATCCCCGGCAAAGCAGCAGTGGGCATTGAGGTTCCCAATAAAGAGAACAGTACGGTTATGCTCAGAGATCTGCTCCAGTCAGAAGAATTTCAGAAGGCAAAATCCAAACTTTCTTTTGCAGTAGGAAAGGATATTGCAGGTAAGACTGTAGTTGCGGATATTGCCAAAATGCCACATCTTCTCATCGCAGGTGCAACCGGTTCAGGTAAATCAGTATGTATCAATACACTGATCATCAGTATCCTGTACAAGGCAAATCCGGATGAAGTAAAGCTTATCATGATCGATCCTAAAGTAGTAGAGCTCAGTGTATATAACGGAATTCCACATTTGTTTATTCCGGTTGTGACAGATCCGAAGAAAGCAGCAGGCGCATTAAACTGGGCAGTACAGGAGATGACAAACCGTTACAATACATTTGCGGAGTACGGTGTCCGTAATCTGGATGAATATAATAAGAAGGCAGAGCAGATCAAGGCGGCCGGAGCTGAAGAAGAACCTGTGAAAATGCCGCAGATTGTGATCATCGTGGATGAGCTTGCAGACCTTATGATGGTTGCACCCGGAGAGGTGGAGGATGCTATCTGTCGTCTGGCTCAGCTTGCACGTGCGGCAGGTATCCATCTGATCATTGCCACACAGAGACCGTCTGTAAATGTTATCACCGGTCTGATCAAGGCGAATATGCCTTCCAGAATTGCTTTCTCTGTATCTTCCGGTGTGGATTCCAGAACAATTCTGGATATGAACGGAGCCGAGAAGCTTCTTGGAAAAGGTGATATGCTCTTTTATCCTCAGGGATATCAGAAGCCTGCAAGACTTCAGGGTGCATTTGTATCTGACGATGAGGTAAGTGCTGTGGTTGAATTTCTTGCAGATAAAAATCCGGGTGTCCAGTATAACCAACAGATCGAGCAGCAGGTAAATTCTCCTGTAACAACAGGTATGTCCGGAGATGAAAGGGACATCCATTTTGAAGAAGCAGGTAAGTTTATCATAGAGAAAGAGAAAGCTTCTATTGGTATGTTGCAGAGAATGTTTAAGATTGGTTTCAACAGAGCGGCAAGAATCATGGATCAGCTCTGCGACGCAGGTGTAGTGGGACCAGAAGAGGGAACAAAACCGAGAAAAGTTCTTATGTCTATGGAGGAGTTTCAGAATTATCTGAAAAATCAGTAAGTGAGGACTGCCTATGAAATGTCCTAAATGTCATAAAGAGGTGGAAAAAGGCTCTCTGTACTGCCCCTACTGTCTTGCGGAGATACCCTGGGTAAGAGAATTCAGCACAGTGGAAACTCTGATGAAAAAGGAGCAGCAGAACCACCCATCCGAAAGGAAACATAAAACAGAAATTGTAAAATATTTCAAACATCGCAAAAGAAGAAAGCTGACATTCAGCAAAAAACAGATTCTATGTCTGCTTCTGTGTGCGGCGACACTGCTGGGGTTCTTTTGTTATCGGCAGTTAAATACTTTTTCTGCCTTGTATTCCAGGGCAAAAAAACAATATGCACAGCAAAACTATGAAGAAGCACAGCGGATTGTAGAAAAGGCTCTGGATAAAAATCCCAAAAATGAAGCTGCCAATCTTCTTCTGGCCAAAAGTATGGAGAAATCAGGTGATACTCAGTCTGCGCTTCTTGTTCTGCGCCCGTTTATCCAGAACAAAACTACAGGAGCAGGAATATATAAAGAGTATGTGAAGCTTCTTACACAGGAGGGAAAGATCAACGAAGTCAGGCTGATCCTGAAATCTGCTGACAGGGATGTGCAGAATGCCTGTGCAGAATATATCTGTGAAACACCTGTATCAAATCTGGCACCCGGAACCTACACTACGACGCAGACTCTGGAACTGAAGGGTAACTGTCAAAAGATTTATTACACATTAGATGGAAGCACACCTACCAGAAAGAGTAAAGTATATACAGAACCTATTATTCTGAGAGAAGGCACAACCGAAATAAAAGCCTTTGGTGTAAATGATAAAAATATCGAAAGTGATGTGATCAGCAGAAAGTATGTGATTGTTTTAAATGCACCGAAAGCCCCTAAAGTAACACCTAAATCAGGAGATTACAATAAGAAAACAGAGATTAAGATCACTGTTCCGGATGGATGTAAAGCATATTATGCATTTGATTCTGCACCGGATCTTAACAGCACTGTTTATGAACAGCCAATCTCCATGCCTGTGGGTTACCATAAGCTGAATGTCATTCTTGTTGCAGCAAATGGCAAGACCAGTAAAATGACTACCATGGAATATTATCTGCAGTATTAAAAATACTGTGATTTTATCGCTGATTTTATTATAGTAGAAGGAAGAAGATCATGGAAATCCGTATTGTTACAGTTGGAAAGATCAAAGAAAAATATCTGTGTGACGGAATCGCAGAATATGCCAAACGACTGAGCAGATACTGCAGGCTGACCTTCTGTCAGGTAGCAGATGAAAAAACACCGGACAAAGCGTCAGAAGCACTGAACACACAGATTAAAAATACAGAAGGCGAACGTCTGATGAAACATATACGCGAACAGGATTATGTTATCGCACTGGCAATTGACGGAAAAATGCTGGATTCTGTAGAACTTTCTCAAAAAATTGAGAAACTCGGAGTTTCCGGTATCAGTTCCATTGCATTTGTGATCGGAGGTTCATTAGGACTGAGTGAGAGTGTTCTGAAACGCGCAGATTATAAGCTAAGCTTTTCCAGAATGACTTTTCCGCATCAGCTGATGCAGATGATCCTTCTGGAACAGATATACAGAAGCTACCGCATTATGAATCACGAACCCTACCATAAATGAACGAATGTACCAACAAGTCCAAAAGAAAGAAGAAAACTATGAACACAGAAAAATTTGAAGAATTTATTTCACAGTACCCGATTTTCGAATACCGCATACTGGACACAAAAGATATTACAATTCAGGAACGCGTGCGCACGATCTGCCAAGAAGAATGCGAACGTTATGATTCTACCTGGGCCTGTCCCCCCGCAGTAGGAACCCTGCAGGAATGTGAAAAAAAAATAAAAAGTTATCCTCAGGCTGTTTTCTTTTCCAGTGTAGCAGAAGTTTCGGATATCATGAACATGGAAGAAATGCTTTCTACAAGACGGGCACACGAGGACCTGACTACAGAGGTGGGAAAATATCTGAATAAAGAAGGGTATGAAACTTATATCCTGTCTACAGAATCCTGTGATATCTGTGAAAAATGTGCCTATAAAGAGGGAAAACCATGCAGATATCCTGACCGGATGCATCCATGTCTGGAAAGTCATGGCGTAGTAGTAAATGAGATTGTAGAGCGTGAATCTATGGAATATAATCTGGGTGGAAATACAATTCTGTGGTTTTCTATGGTTTTGTTTCGATGATTGCTGCTGAAACGTGTTTTAAAGAAAGTTCTTCCGGCATAGACTGATAGTAAAAGCCGGGGGAGCTTTTTTTATGAAAAAAGCAGGACAATGGAAAAACCGGATGGTGCTGGCATTAGAACTTCCGCCTGATCTGGCATATAATGAAACGATCGTCACACTGACCGGTCAGACGGAAGCTGTTATCGAAAATTATAAATCTGTTTTTAAATATACACCTTCTGAAATTGTGATACAGTCTTTTTGCGGAAAAGTGACCATATCCGGGAAAAATCTTGAAATCCGCTGGTACAATTCCAGTGCAATGAAAGTGACGGGAAGTATTTATGATATAAAAGCGGGTGACAGCGAATGTTGAAATTTTTGAAATTAATATATGGTTATGTGATTATCCTTGTAAGAGGAGAAAATCTGGAACGCTTTCTGAATCTCTGCAAAAGCAGAAAAGTTTATATGGAAAAGATCCGGTACAGAGAGGACGGCCAGCTTATGGCACAAATGCAGGCCGCTGATTTCTTTCGCCTGAGACCTCTCCGGAATAAAACAGGTGTACATATTCAGATCATACAGAGACGGGGAATGCCCTTCTTTTTTTTAAGGAATAAAAAAAGAAAGGCTTTTTTTACAGGCATGATTCTGGGAGGTATCCTGATATTTTTTTTGACAGGGAGAATCTGGAATATCCATATTGAAGGAAATGTCAGAAACAGTACCGGAGAAATCCTCGATTTTCTGGATAAGCAGGATATAAACCATGGGATGTCCAAAAAAAAGATCAACTGTTCAGAAGTTGCAGCAGCTGTACGGAAAAATTTTCCGGAGATTACCTGGGTATCTGCCAGAATAGAAGGAACCCGTCTGATTCTTAATATCCAGGAAGGAATTATCCCCCCAAAAACCAACAGTAATACCTCCCCCTGTAATCTGCTCGCAGACAAGGACGGAGTGATCACAGATATGATCGTCCGAAGGGGCATACCGGTAAAAAAGCCCGGGGATTCCTGCAAAAAAGGGGAACTTCTGGTATCCGGGGAACTTCATATCATGAATGACAGTCAGGAAGTCCTGCGAAAGGAATACGTTCATGCAGATGCGGATATTTTTATTTCCAGACAAATTTCCTATTATCAGGAATTTCCATTAAAATACCGTACAGAAATCCCTGCCGGCAAAAAGAAAAAAGAAATGTACTTCCGGTTTGGGCACTGGTATCTGGGATTGTATCCGACATTACATACAGGTCAGAAACGTATCACAGAGGAAATTCCTCTGCGTATCACAGAAAATTTTATACTTCCTGTATGGATCGGATGGACCGAAACTACTGATTATACAGTAAAAGAAGAAACCTATACCAGGAAAGAAGCCGAGAAGGAAGCTGTGCGAAGATTTCATCAATATGAAAAGAAGCTGCTTCAAAATGGCATTAAGATCCGTGAAAATCATATTACTACCAGGCTGACAGAATCTCTGTGCATTACCGAAGGAACCCTGCTTATCATCGAACAGACAGGCGAAAAAAGCCGGATAACATAAAATTCCATAAAAATTTGTATTTAAAAAGTTGCAGGGAGGTGTTACAATGGATGCATCTGGTTTTAACCGGACTTTGATTATCGTCCATAAACGAGGCAATAATCCATTATTAACTTATCAACAGGAAAGGACATCACAGGATGGCTGGCAATATTATTGAATTACACACAGAAGTCCCCGCAGAACTGGAAGCAAATGTATTTGGCCAGTTTGATGAGCATCTTAAGCTGATTGAGAGAACACTGAATGTGACAGTGATTTCCAGAGACGGAATCCTTAAGATACTTGGCAATGAACAGAGTGCGGCTTCTGCGAAGAAACTGATAGAAGAACTGACAGTACTTGCAAAAAGAGGCAACACGATCACGAAACAGAATGTCAATTATGCTCTTTCTCTGGCAATGGAGCAGAGAAACGAAGTTCTCACAGAAATAGACAAAGATTTTATCTGTAATACCATACAGGGCAGACCTATCAAGCCCAAAACACTGGGGCAGAAAGATTATGTAGAACAGATACGCAAAAAAATGATCGTGTTCGGTGTAGGTCCTGCCGGTACCGGCAAAACCTATCTGGCGATGGCAATGGCTGTCACAGCCTTCCGAAATGAGGAGGTCAGCAGGATCATCCTGACACGTCCTGCTATTGAGGCCGGTGAGAAGCTGGGATTTCTTCCGGGGGATCTGCAGAGCAAGGTAGATCCTTATCTGAGACCACTCTATGATGCACTGTATCAGATCATGGGAGCGGACAGCTTTGCGAAAAATATGGAGCGCGGCCTGATCGAGGTTGCACCGCTTGCATATATGCGCGGACGTACACTGGATAATGCATTTATCATTCTCGATGAAGCACAGAATACTACTCCGGCACAGATGAAGATGTTCCTGACACGTATCGGATTTGGTTCCAAGGTTATCATCACCGGAGATGCCTCACAGAAAGATCTTCCAAGAGATACTACATCCGGACTTGACGTGGCAATGAAAGTACTGAAAAAAATAGATGACATTGGCTTCTGCCAGCTTACCAGCAAGGATGTTGTCCGTCATCCTCTGGTACAGCAGATCGTACAGGCTTATGATGCCTATGAGAAGAAACAAAAACCTGAAAGACCGGCAAGACGCAGAAACGGGGTAAATGAACGATGAACATGCAGATTGATTATGAGACAGAGCGTGAACTGGGGATCGACTATGAGACACTGGCAGTAAAGGTAGCTGACAAGGTTCTTGAAATGGAAAAATGTCCCTATGATGCACAGGTGAATCTTGTACTTACAGATAACGAAGAGATTGAGAGAGTTAATACTGAGTTTCGCGATATCGCAAGACCTACGGATGTTTTATCCTTCCCTATGATTCCTTTTGAGACACCGGCAGGATATGATATTGTGGAGGAAGATGAATCTTACTTTGATCTGGATACAGACGAACTTCTTCTTGGAGATATCATGATCTCAGTTGACAAGGTATTTGCGCAGGCAGAGGAATACGGACACAGTGTGACAAGAGAATTCTGTTTTCTGGTTGCACACAGTATGCTGCATCTGCTGGGATATGACCATATGACTCCCGGGGAAGCGGCAGTCATGGAGGCAAAACAGGCGAAAGCCCTGGAGGAGCTTGGGATTACACGCTGATCTTCAAATTCTGTTATTGCAGGCAATTTCTGATGGATTTTGTCTCGTAACTGTAAAGACACTGAGCAGTTACAAAAAATATATTTATATGGAGTAACAAAAAGATGAATTACCGGGAACGACTTAAAGATAAAAAACGTATTGTAATTAAGATCGGTTCTTCTTCCCTGACTCATTCGGAGACAGGAAGACTGAACCTTCGCAAACTGGAAGTGCTGGCAAGAGAGCTCAGTGACCTTCGCAATCAGGGAAAAGATGTCATACTGGTTTCTTCAGGAGCTATAGCAACAGGTGTGGCAGCTCTTGGAATGCATGAGAAACCCACAGAACTGAAAGGAAAACAGGCATGTGCAGCAGTAGGACAGGCCAGACTGATGATGATTTATCAGAAACTTTTTTCTGAATATAATCAGCTTTCCGCTCAGATCCTTATGACCAAAAATACTATGGTTAATAATATTAACCGAAAGAATGCTCAAAATACTTTCGATGAACTGCTCAGTCTGGGAGTCATTCCCATTGTAAATGAGAATGACTCCATTTCCACTTATGAGCTTCAGAACCTGGAGAAATTCGGAGACAATGATACATTGTCTGCAATGGTTGCCGCACTTGTACGGGCGGACCTGCTGATTCTGTTATCAGATATTGATGGTCTTTTTACAGATGACCCCAATACAAATCCTGATGCAAAATTCATTGATGTGGTAGAAAATCTGGATGACAATCTGCTTAACATGGGAAAAGGTACTTCTGGAAGTAAGGTAGGAACCGGCGGAATGGCTACTAAGCTGACAGCAGCACAGATCGCTTCTGCAGCAGGCGTAGATATGGTGATCGCAAACGGAGCCGATTTCCATATTATCCATAAGATCACAGAGGGACGCAGGTACGGTACGCTGTTTGTAAGCCAGTCCAAAGAAGAAGTTTATCTGATCGATATTATTGACAGATTGTTATAATACCGGAAATTTACCGGTGCCAAATGACATTCACAAAGTAAATGGCAGTGTTTACAGACAGACTGCCGCAGACAAAAAACAGGAGGAAGAACTATGGAAGTTGAGAAAATCGACCGCATTAATGCACTTGCACATAAGGCCAAAAGTGTGGGGCTTACTGAAGAAGAGAAAAAAGAAAGAGAACTGCTGCGCAAGGAATATATTGCATCTGTCCGCATGAACCTTCGCGCTCAGCTGGACAATATGGATGTTCAGCAGGAAGACGGAACAATCATTAATCTGGGTGAAAGATATGGAATCAAAAAAAGACATTAGAAAGAAAATTTTCGCAGAAAGAAAGCTGCGCACAGATGAACAGATAGAAATAATGAGCCGCACGATCACTGACAAAGTGACCGCACTTCCTGCATTTAAGAATGCGGACCGCATTCTGGTATATGCAGATTACAACCATGAAGTTGTCACAGAGTATCTTATAAAAGAAGCATGGAAGGCCGGCAAGGAGGTTGCAGTTCCCAAGGTTGTGGGAAAGGATATGGTATTTTATAAGCTGACAGACTTTGCCCGGCTGGAACCCGGATATTTTGGGATTCCTGAGCCTGTATCAGGGGAGATCGTTAACTGGTCCAAGGCTCTTATGATCATGCCTGGAGTAGCTTTTGACAGAGCAAACCACAGAGTCGGATACGGTGGTGGCTTCTATGACCGTTATCTTGAAAAACATCCGCAGCTTGAAAGAATTGCCATTGCATTTTCTTTTCAGATGTTGCCGGAGGTTCCCACAGAACCTACTGATATCTGTCCGCAGATCATAGTAACAGAAGAGGAGATATGCTATCTTACTGACTGAAAGGGGAACTGAACATGAATGAAATGCTGAACCGCCTTGGCATGAATGCGAAGGCAGCTGAAACAGAAATGAGAAATCTTTCTACAAACAAAAAAAATGAAGTGCTTCTTGCAGTAGCAGACAAACTGGTAGAGGACGCACAGACTCTGCTCAGTGCCAACAGGCTGGATGTAGAAACCGGAAAAAGGAATCATATGCCTGAGGGGCTGATCGACAGGCTTCTTCTCACAGAGAGCAGGATTGAAGGAATGGCAGAGGGCCTGCGTCAGGTTGCAGCCCTGGATGATCCTGTCGGGGAAGTAACCGGGATGAAAAAACGCCCAAACGGACTGCTGATCGGGCAGAAGAGAGTACCTCTTGGCGTGATCGGAATTATCTATGAAGCAAGACCGAATGTAACTGCGGATGCATTTGCACTCTGCTTTAAGACCGGTAATGTGGTAATCCTAAAGGGTGGAAGTGATGCAATCCATTCCAACGAGGCAATTGTAAACTGTATCAGGGAAACTCTGAATGAACAGGGCGTGACAGAGGATGCGATCCAGCTGATTTCTGATACATCCAGAGAGACAGCAGCAGAATTCATGAAAATGAACCAGTATGTGGATGTACTCATCCCGCGAGGCGGCAGAGGCCTGATCAAAGCCGTAGTGGAGCAGAGCACCATCCCTGTGATTGAGACCGGTACTGGAAACTGCCATATTTATGTGGATGAAACCGCAGACCTTGAGATGGCAGCAGACATTATCATGAATGCCAAGACTCAGAGAGTAGGCGTCTGCAATGCCTGCGAATCTGTTCTTGTACATAAAGATGTAAAGGATGCCCTGCTTCCAGTCCTTGCAAAGCGCCTGCAGGAGAAACATGTGGAGATCCGCGCAGATGAAGCGGCTTATGCGTTGATCCCGGGAGCTGTACACGCAACAGAAGAAGACTGGGGCAAAGAATATCTGGATTATATTCTTTCTATTAAAGTGGTTTCTTCTGTGGAAGAGGCGATCGCTCACATCAATAAATATAATACAAAACATTCAGAGGCAATTATTACCAATAATTATGAACATGCACAGAAGTTTCTGGATGAGGTGGATGCTGCGGCAGTTTATGTCAACGCCTCCACACGTTTTACAGATGGATTTGAATTCGGTTTCGGGGCAGAGATTGGTATCAGCACACAGAAGCTTCATGCGAGGGGACCTATGGGACTTCTGGCTCTGACCACAACGAAATATATCATCTATGGAAACGGACAGGTACGCCCATAGACAGCACATTGATTTTTTCTGAGGGATGTGCTATACTTCAATTCAGATTTGGGATTACTGACTGCTTCGTGGGGAATAAGAAATCGGATGGTGTCAGTAGTGATTTTAACTAAAACTCATCTATGGGAGGACATACAATGAGAAAAAAACAACTTTTTGCATTATTAATGGCAGGTGCCCTGTCTGTAGGAATGGCACCGACAGCCACATTTGCAGCAGATACTGCTGCTGAGACATCAGCCGAAGGCGAACTGGAAGGTGAACTTGACTCTTCAGATACAGAAGAACCTTCTGAAGATCCGGCTGAAACTCCTGAGGAACCAGCCGAAGATCCAGCCGAGACTCCGGAAAATCCGGCTGAAACTCCTGCCGAAACAACAGCTGATCCTACAGAGGCACCGGCTGCTGAAGAAACTGATGAGCAGGCTGCTGAGGCAGGATCTGCTATTATAGTTGATGGACATTCTTATTCAACACTTGCTGAAGCATTTGAGGCAGTACCTGAAAGTGCAGATATGACCGATGAGACAAAGTACGTCAAAGTAAAAGGTGATATTGAAATCAGTGCTACGGTTGATGTTCCTTCTAATAAAAATATTATGCTGGTTGCAGCAGAAGATGCGACTATTAAACGTGCGGCAGGATTTATCGGAAGCATGTTTACTGTAAATGGTGGTAATCTTCAGATGGCAGGTTCGGCAGAAGATGCGGCAACAGGCGCTGTTAACAGTACTTTAATTGTTGATGGAACTGGTGAAGGGGTTACTGGTTCTATTGTTGAAGTGATAAGTGGTAACTATGCTTTATCTGATGGAGCAACTCTGACAGGTAATACTACAACAGGAGATGGCAGTGCAATCAACAACAGTGCGAATGCATATCTTTTAGGAGGTACGATCACAGCAAACAGCACGGCAGGAAATGGTGGTGCGATTAATAATGCAGCCGGTGCAAATGTATATCTTCAGAATGGCACAATTACAGCAAACTCCGCTGCAGCCGGCGGTGCAATTTACAGTGAAGGAACTGTAAATATTCAGGGAACCTTAAGTGTTACAGGAAATACCGTTACAAATTCTTTTGAAGCTACAAGTAACCTTGTGCTTGCCAAAGACGGTGTGATCAATGTAAGCGGTGCTGTTACAGGTTCTGCCATTGGTGTTGCTGTTCAGGAGGCTAACGCCGGAAGAACAGTAGTAAAGCTGGGTGACGCTGTTACTGATGTGAAACTGGCGGATGTTCTTTCTCAGATTACATATGAGGGAGATTCCAGCCTTAAAATCGGAGAAGACGGAACTTTAGTCAGTGCAACAGAACAATCCCCTACACCAACTCCTGCAGAAGAAAAACTGAAAGTAACAGGAAAAGAATGCAAATGGTCAGGAAGTGGTACTGTTAAAATTAAGTTCCAGTCAAATGTAAAAGGTACCTATTATATTGACTGGGTAAAACGTGGTGAGAAAGCACCAACAATCGATACTTCCAGAGTAGGTGCTCCTATTGAGGCTGATACAAATGTAACAGCAAAAGTTACTGATCTTCCTGACTATGATGTTGATATTTATGTATGTGTGATCAGTGATAAGGATAAGAGTAATTATGGCTCTGTAATGTTCCAGCCTGATTCAAAAGAACGTCCTGTTACACCTACACCATCTCATACTCCAGTAGTACCCGATGTAAAAGAGAGTGTTGTACAGGGATTTGAGAAAGCACTTGTGTTCTATCCGAATACTTTCTATGACTTCAAGGTAATCGGTGCAGGTACACAAAACAATAATCCGGGAGAAGGTGATGTCAGATGGGTACCTGTAGGATGGAGTATGTCTTCTAACCCGTCAACCTGGAACACATCCTGGAAAATTGGTGCCAAGAGCGGTATTTATACAGATGCCGAGAAAGCATATACTATTTACATTAAATATGCAAAACAGGTATACAGTGGAAATGACTGGCAGGAAACAGATGCTTCCGAAGTTCTGCCCTATCAGTTCAAGGCAGCTCCTCTGACACAGGCCACTACCACACCAGGTGCAAACGGAACAAACGGAGACGGAACAGGATCCGGCGACGGAACTACAGATGGAGGAACTACAGATGTAACTCCTACCACCTATGCAGATGGAACAAACGGAACAGCGAAATCAGCAGTATCCACAGGTGATGAATCACCGATCGGAACTATGCTGGCTCTTGCTGCAGCTTCTGTTCTTGCAGGTGGTTACGTACTGATAAGAAGACGTAAAAAAGAAATGTAAATATAATCCAATTATTTTTAAGAGACAGGTCTTATGGCCTGTCTCTTTTCATATATATAATAATAAGGCAGCCATTCAGCCGTCCATACAGGTCAGAATCCGGAATCTGATCCAGGTTGCTGAACATTTGCCAAAAAGGAGGAAAGAATGTATGTCAACAGAACGGATGGGAACTTATGAAAAAATATACTTCGCATTGTGGGAACTCGGACAGAGATATGGAAATTTTGTCCAGTTCAGAGTGATCGGAAGAAGTCATGATGACAGAATGATCCCCATGCTTGAGATTGGAAAGGGTGATACCTGTATTATCTGTCTGAGCGGAGTGGAAAGCGGAGACGGAAATCTCCCTGAATATCTTTTATCCATTGCAAAAGATTACTGCAGATTCTATGAAAGCAACTGGATCATCGGAGAAAATTATGAAGTTCGTAAACTTCTGGATAAGGTTCGTATCTGTATGATCCCCATACTGAATCCTGACAGCTATGAGATATGTGAATATGGATATAGTGCCATACATAATCCCATCCACAGACAAATGCTGAAAATGCAGGACAGGCCTGTGGAAGAGTATGAATGTAATGCCAGGGGAATTGATCTGCGCAGAAATTTTCCGACAAATTATTATCAGCGGAAAAGAGTGAATCAGGAGCCAGCCAGCGAGAATGAGACTCGTGCCCTGATCAGCATTTTTCAGGAATATTCAAGCCTTGGCCTGCTTACATTCAGTTATTCCAGAGGGAAGATCGTTTACTGCAGACAGGAGAAAGGCTTTGCTTACAATCAGAAAAATTACAGAATGGCAAGGCATTTACAGAAATGTTCCGGCTATCGTCTGGAAAAAGGGATTGCAGGTGGTGCGAGAGTCAAAAAAGCCGGAGCAAAACCTGAGATGGGATCTCCGGAACAGTTTTATGCGGAAGTGATCCGTCAGCCCTCTCTGGCAATTGAGATTCCGGAATACCGCAAAGACGATATGGAAGAACTGCGTCTGATTCCACTTGAATATCTTTACTCTCTTAACAGCGGCATATTGGCAAACGCATAAATCCTTCACACAGTCAAAGAAAAACAGTATCCGAAAATAAAAAGTAATAAAAACATAGATTAGCGTTTGACATAAAGCCGTAGATTCTGTATGATAAAAAGAGTGCCCCGAAATGTTGTAAACAGAAAGATGAGGAATCAATAGTGAATAATACACAGGAAAGTAAAATACAGTTAGAATATATCAATAAATGTACAGAACTTGTGAAGGAAAAATATGAAAAGGAGCCAGCTTTCTTTATCCAGAATGCAGGCTGCCAGATGAATTCCCTGCAGACGGAGACAGTGGCCGGTATCGTGAAACGTATTGGCTATAAAGAAGTAACCAGGGAAGAAGATGCAGATGTTGTCATCTATAACACCTGCACAGTCCGGGAGAATGCAAATCTGAAGATTTACGGTCATCTCGGCCATCTGAAAAGTATTAAGAAAAAGAATCCTGAACTGAAGATTGTATTGTTTGGCTGCATGATGCAGGAGCCGGAAGTAATTGAGAAGATCCACAAAGAATATTCTTTTGTTGATCTGGTTTTCGGTACCCATAACTTCCATAAGTTTCCGGAGCTTTTCTACAGAAGCTTAAATACGGAGGGACAGATCATTGATGTCTGGAAGGAATCTGATGAAATCGTGGAGGGTATGCCTGCTGACCGTAAGTATTCCTTTAAAACGGGTGTCAATATTATGTTTGGCTGCAATAATTTCTGTAGTTACTGTATTGTACCATATGTAAGAGGAAGAGAGAAGAGTCGCGAACCGGAGGCGATCATAGAAGAGATCAAGGGTCTGGTAGCTGACGGTGTGACAGAAGTTATGCTTCTGGGACAGAACGTTAATTCCTATGGAAAGACACTGGAACATCCTGTTACTTTTGCACAGCTTCTGAAACAGGTGGAAGCAATTGAAGGATTAAAGAGAATCCGTTTCATGACTTCCCATCCGAAGGATCTGTCTGATGAACTGATCCGGACAATGGCAGAGAGCAAAAAAGTGTGCCATCACCTCCACCTTCCCATGCAGTCCGGAAGCAGCCGAATCTTAAAGATCATGAACCGCCGTTATGACAAAGAAAACTATCTGGAGCTTGTAGACAAGATCCGTAAGGCAGTACCGGATATTTCCCTGACAACAGACATTATCGTTGGTTTTCCGGGAGAAACGGAAGAGGATTTCCAGGATACCCTGGATGTTGTGGAAAAATGCGATTTTGATTCTGCATTTACCTTTATTTATTCCAAAAGAAGCGGTACACCTGCTGCAAAAATGGAAAATCAGGTGCCTGAGGATGTGGTAAAAGACCGTTTTGACCGTCTTCTTGCTCTGGTTCAGGAGAAAGGGCGAAAAGCCTCTTCCCGTTTTGAGGGAACTGTTCAGGAAATTCTTGTAGAGGAAGAAAGCAGGGAGAAAGGCATCTTCACAGGAAGAACAGAATATAACCTTCTGGTCCATTTCCCGGGATGTCAGGATCTGATCGGTAAATATGTGAAAGTAAAACTGGATACCTGTAAGGGATTCTATTATTTCGGAAGCCTTGCAGAATAAGAACATTGAAAAATACTAACTGTTTACAAACAGTAATATAAAGGACTTCTACAGAAGCCCATATCAATTTGGATATAGAGGGTGGAAGATAAAAGTGAAACAAAATAAATACGAAATAGATATGTGTAACGGAACCATCATGGACAAGCTGATTTCCTTTTCACTGCCGCTGATGCTGTCCGGAATCCTGCAGCTGATGTTTAATGCTGTGGATATCATAGTGGTGGGAAGATTTAGCGGAAGTCAGGCACTTGCAGCCGTAGGCTCAACCACAGCACTGATCAATGTGTTTACCAATCTGTTTATTGGTATCTCACTTGGTGCGAATGTACTTGCTGCCCGGTTCTATGCGGCAGGAAAAGACCGGGAAATGTCAGATACCGTTCATACGGCTGTAACTCTTGCACTGGTAAGCGGTATAGTCATGGCATTTGTGGGACTGATTTTTTCCAGATGGGCTCTGGAACTGATGGGTACCCCGGATGATGTGATTGGACAGTCTGCACTGTATATGAAAATCTATTTTCTGGGTATGCCGTTTTTTATGCTTTATAATTATGGAGCTGCGATTCTGCGGGCTGTAGGAGATACGAAACGTCCACTGATCTTTCTGGTTATTTCCGGTGTTGTAAATGCCGTACTGAATCTGATCCTCGTGATCATGTTTCATATGGATGTGGCGGGTGTAGCCATTGCTACTGTGATCTCCCAGTTAATTTCCTGCATTCTGGTACTCAGATGTCTGCGTACATCGAAAACCAGCTACCAGCTTCATTTTGGAAAATTAAGGATCAATACTGTTTACTTAAAACAGATTTTCCAGGTTGGGATTCCGGCCGGGATCCAGAGCACAGTCATTAATCTGTCAAATGCTCTGCTTCAGTCCTCGGTTAACTCCTTTGGATCGACCGCCATGGCAGGGTATACGGCGGCCAATAATATTTTTGGCTTTCTGTATGTGGCGGTGAACTCTGTCACACAGGCGTGTATGAGTTTTACCAGTCAGAACTATGGTGTGCATAAATTTAAACGTATGGATAAGGTTCTGGTCGACTGTCTTATTATTTCCGTAGTTACCTCCTTTTCCCTTGGATGCGGTGCATATTTCTTCGGTTCTGAGATTCTTAAGATTTATACTGCCGATCCGGAAGTGATCCGCTGCGGACTGGAAATCCTGTCTTACACTACCGTACCTTATTTTCTCTGCGGGATTATGGATCTGTTTCCGGGTGCCCTGCGTGGAATGGGACATTCCGGCGTTCCAATGATCCTGTCAGTGATCGGAACAGTAGGAACCAGGATCGTATGGATATTTGGAATATTCCCGCATCACAGATCACTGGCTGTTCTGTTTATTTCCTATCCTGCATCCTGGATGCTGACGATCATTATGCAGGTCACCTGTTTTTATTTTGTCAGAAGAAAAGTGCATAGAGTATAGGTCTTTGAGCTTTCGCGAAAAATAATTACCGGCAGAATATTACCGGCGGTTATTTTCTGTGAGAGCTCTTTTTTGTGTTACTGTTGCTTACTCTGTTCACGGTAATCTTTGTTACTGTTCACACACCACTTGTTTCCGATATGAAAAAACAGTATTGACAAATACCCCATAAGGGTATATAGTGACTACTGTAAAGATACCCCGTAAGGGTATTTTGAAATCGTTATATGTTTCAGAAATTTATATAAAACAGAGCTTATTTATAAAAATGTACTCTCGGAGTCTTTATTGCACTTGCTTTTATGGCTGATTTTTCGCCAGATGCACCCGAATTTTATCAACGTACGCACCGCGTACGCCTCAAAAATTCGGGCACATCTGACAAAAAATCTTCTCATAAAATCAAGTACAAAAAGATTCCGAGAGTACATAAAAATCAGAAGGAGGATTTCCCCTATGGCAGATACACAGGAGAAAAAAGTCTGTCCCTGTTGCACAAAACATACAATGCGTTCTGAGGAGGAGAGAAAGAAGCTGATCAATCGTCTTAAACGTGTGGAAGGACAGATCCGAGGGATTATCGGTATGCTGGAGAATGATGCGTACTGTAACGATATCCTGATCCAGTCCGCAGCAGTCAACGCAGCAGTGAACGCATTTAACAAAGAACTGCTTGCCAGCCATATCCGCAACTGTGTGGCAAGAGATATCCGCAGGGGCAAGGATGAGACGATCGATGAACTGGTGGCTACTTTGCAGAAACTGATGAAGTGAAAGCTGTGTTCAGACGGTTATAGCATCAGAGTACAGCAGAATAAAGATCCGGGAACTGCAAAGAAACAGAGCAGTAGATATCAGGTAAGGAACAATAAGTCGTAGGAGGAATAGAAATGGAACAATACAATGTAACCGGAATGAGCTGTGCAGCCTGCAGCAGCAGAGTGGAGAAGGCCGTATCCAGGGTTCCGGGGGTGACATCCTGTTCGGTCAGTCTGCTGACCAACTCCATGGGAGTAGAGGGAACTGCCGGTGCAGGTGCGATCATCAAGGCAGTACAGGATGCAGGTTATGGAGCATCCTTAAAGGGGGCATCCGAAAAACAGATATCTGCTTCTGCGGCAGAGGAGGCACTGGAAGACCATGAAACACCGGCACTGAAACGAAGGCTGATCGCATCTGTAGGCTTTCTGCTTGTGCTGATGTATTTTTCCATGGGACATATGATGTGGGACTGGCCTCTTCCGGCATGGTTTAATGATAATCATATTGCCATGGGACTGGTGCAGCTTCTTCTCGCCGGAATCATAATGGTCATTAATCAGAAATTTTTTATCAGCGGCTTTAAGAGTCTGTGGCATCGTGCACCAAATATGGATACCCTTGTAGCACTTGGTTCCATGGCATCCTTTTTGTGGAGTGTTTATGTACTTTTTGCAATGACAAGGGCACAGGTGGACGGAGATTCTGCAGCAGTTATGAATTACATGATGGAGTTCTATTTTGAATCTGCAGCCATGATCCTTACCCTGATCACAGTTGGAAAAATGCTGGAAGCACGTTCTAAGGGAAAGACAACGGATGCACTGAAAGGTCTGATGAAGCTGGCACCTAAGACAGCAGTTGTTGTCCGGGATGGACAGGAAGCTACAGTGCCCATCGAACAGGTCCGAAAAGGTGATGTTTTTGTGGTACGTCCCGGTGAGAACATTCCGGTGGACGGAGTGGTCCTTGAGGGAAACAGTGCTGTCAATGAGGCGGCACTTACAGGGGAGAGTATTCCTGTTGACAAGAATCCGGGAGATGCAGTCTCTGCTGCAACCGTAAACCAGTCCGGATTTATCAGATGCGAAGCTACCCGGGTAGGTGAGGACACTACTCTTTCCCAGATTATTAAGATGGTCAGTGATGCGGCTGCAACAAAAGCACCTATTGCCAAAATCGCAGACAGGGTTTCCGGAGTTTTTGTTCCGACAGTTATCAGTATTGCGGTTGTCACCACCATTGTCTGGCTGCTGGCAGGAAAAGAGTTCGGATATGCACTTGCCAGAGGTATTTCTGTTCTGGTCATCAGCTGTCCCTGTGCCCTTGGGCTTGCCACACCGGTTGCCATTATGGTAGGAAACGGAATGGGGGCCAAAAACGGAATCCTGTTTAAAACAGCAGTATCCCTGGAGGAAGCAGGTAAGATCCAGATCGTTGCATTAGATAAGACAGGAACTATCACCAAGGGTGAACCGCAGGTGACAGATATGGTTCCTGCAAAGGGAATCTCAGAGGAAGAGCTTTTAGGCTATGCCTATGCACTTGAGAAGAAGAGTGAACATCCTCTTGCAAAAGCCATTATTGCCAGAGCAGAAGAGAAAAAAATTGTCTTACAGAAGGTTTCTGATTTTCAGGCTCTTCCTGGAAACGGACTTCGTGCAGTAGTAAATCATGAGATGGTTACAGGCGGAAATATGAAATTTATCAGCAATGAAACCTCTGTATCACCAGAACTAATGAAGCAAGCAGAAAAACTTGCAGGAGAAGGAAAAACACCACTTCTTTTTGCAAAAGGCGGGAAGCTTCTCGGCATGATTGCAGTGGCAGATGTTATAAAAGAAGACAGCCCTCAGGCAATAAAAGAACTGCAGAACATGGGAATCCGGGTAGTAATGCTTACCGGTGATAATGAACGCACAGCAAAAGCGATCGGAGCACTGGCAGGAGTGGACGATGTAATTGCAGGTGTCCTTCCGGATGGCAAGGAAAGTGTGATCCGTTCTCTGAAGGAACAGGGAAAGGTTGCCATGGTAGGAGACGGAATCAATGATGCCCCTGCACTTACCAGGGCAGACATCGGTATTGCGATCGGTGCAGGAACAGATGTTGCCATTGATGCCGCAGATGTGGTATTAATGAAGAGCCGGCTCAGTGATGTACCTGCTGCCATACGTTTAAGCCGGGCGACACTGAGAAATATCCATGAGAATCTTTTCTGGGCATTCTTCTACAATGTGATCGGTATTCCACTGGCAGCCGGTGTATGGATTCCGATTTTCGGATGGACACTGAACCCCATGTTTGGTGCAGCTGCCATGAGTCTTTCCAGTTTCTGTGTGGTAACCAATGCATTGAGACTGAATCTCTTTAAGGTACATGATGCTTCCAGAGACAAAAAAATAAAACAGAATGTGGAAGAAATCCATTATATTTCAGCTAATGCAGAAATGAAAAACGTAACAGAAAACAAAAGTCTAAAGGCAGAGAATCCAGACTTTTGCAACAGTGAAATTCATGATCCAAAAGATCAGGAAAATATAAAAGAAAACAAGGAGAACAAAGAAATGACAACAATCACAGTAAACGTAACAGGAATGATGTGTGGACATTGTGAAGCACATGTGACAAAGGCAGTAAAAGAGGCATTTGGAGTGGAAGATGTAGTTTCCTCCCATGAAAAAGGAACCACAGTGATCCATGCTCCGGAGAAACTGGACGAGGATAAGATCCGCGAAGTGATCAAAGAAGCCGGCTATGAAGTAACTGGTATCACACAGAAATAAAAAACAAAAAGGGGATTTTATGGAAAACCAGAACCAGACACCACATAAAAGACGTGTCCGTTATAAAGGAAAATATCCGAAGAAATTCGAAGAGAAATACAAGGAATTACAGCCTGAGAAATATAAAGATACCATTGAACACGTGATTCAGAAAGGAAATACCCCGGCGGGAATGCATATCTCCATTATGGTTAAGGAAATCCTTGATTTTCTTAATATCCAGCCGGGCGAAACCGGATTTGATGCCACATTGGGCTATGGCGGCCATACGAAAGCGATGCTTCAGTGTCTGAATGGCAAGGGCCATATTTATGCAACAGATGTAGACCCTGAGGAATCCGCCAAAACAAAGAAACGTCTGGCAGAGCAGGGATTCGGGGAAGAACTGCTGACAGTAAAGCTTCAGAACTTCTGCACCATTGATGAGATTGCCAAAGAGGTTGGAGGATTTGACTTTATTCTGGCAGATCTCGGTGTTTCATCCATGCAGATTGATAACCCCAAAAGAGGTTTCTCTTTTAAAACAGACGGACCTCTGGATCTGCGCCTGAATCAGGAAACCGGCATCAGTGCAGCCCAGCGTCTGGATACCATTTCCAGAGAGGAGCTTGCGGGAATGCTCTGTGAAAATTCTGATGAACCATACTGTGAGGAACTCGCCAAAGCCATTACCGATGAGATCCGCAGGGGAAATCATATTGATACTACCACAAAACTGCGTCAGGTAATCGAAAAAACTCTTGATTTCCTTCCTGAAAAAGAAAAGAAAGAGACAATTAAGAAAACCTGCCAGCGAACCTTCCAGGCATTGCGTATTGATGTCAACCATGAGTTCGAAGTACTGTATGAATTTATGGAGAAGCTTCCGGATGCTTTGCGCCCGGGCGGACGTGTGGCAATCCTTACCTTTCATTCCGGTGAGGACAAGCTGGTAAAGAAAGCTCTCAAGGCAGGATACAAAGATGGAATTTATTCTGACTATGCAAAAGATGTGATCCGCCCCTCAGCCAAAGAGTGCACACAGAACCCAAGAGCCCGTTCCACAAAAATGCGCTGGGCTATAAAGGCTGAATAAAGTTCTAATAAATGTTTGTGAATTACTCGGTAACTGAGTTACCAGAGCATCTGAAAAAAGGCGGTATCCCGCCTTTTTTCAGGGTGCATCCATGACGCCACTACTGTTTGCTCTTTAGAGCTATACAGCTGCTTTTATTATTTCCGGTGTTTTCAGTCCGGTTACGGACAGTTCTTTTGCACTGTCCACTGTAAGAAATCAGATAACACAGGAAAGTATACAAAGTTGCATTATTTTGTAGAATTGCTATGAACTATGAACAATTGACGTATTTTGTAAACAAAAGTATACTATGCTTATTAAAAGAACGAAGGAAAGAAGCCAGGAGATTACACCTGACAACAGAGGAGTAATATGGGGAAAGGAATTGAACGGTATGGCTACTGATGAAGAGCTTTATGGGCAATATCTGAGCGGTGACGAGACAGGACTTGAACTATTGATAAAAAAATACGGCGATCCATTGACCTTATACATCGATGGTTATCTGCATGACGTCCATGAAGCGGAGGACTTAATGATGGAAACCTTTTCCTGGCTGTTTACGAAAAAGCCCCGCATCCGGGATGGATGTTTTAAGGCTTATCTCTATAAAGCAGCGCGTCACATGGCATTACGCCACAAAAGCAGACGGCGGATTATCTTCAGTCTTGACGACCTGACCAGAGAACCGGAGGCACAAACGTTGGTGGAGGAAGTCGTCCGCACAAAGGAACGAAATCAGATCCTACATCTCTGCATGGACGAGTTAAATCCAGATTATCGGGAAGCTCTTTATCTGACCTATTTTGAGGGTATGAGCTATCAACAGGCAGCTGAGGTCATGGGAAAAAGTGTGAAGCAGATCACAAATATGGTGTACCGGGGAAAAGAGCGTTTACGTGGATTATTGCAACGGGAGGGTATTACAGATGTTGAAAAATGAGGAACGGATTGCTGAGGTAAAACGGCGTATTGGGGAAAAAGAACGACAGCAGAGACTGCGGCACAGACGGATTGTCTCCGCATTCTGCATAGCGGCATGCCTTGCAGTAATCGTTGGGGTTTCCTTTGTTATGCCAGGTATTGTCGGACAGATTGCGCCCGGTACTTCTTCTGGATTTGAAACGGCAGCAACAATTTTAGGCGGCGGTACTGCGTTGGGATATATGGTGATCGGACTGCTGGCTTTTATTCTCGGCGTTTGCGTGACTATTCTGTGCTTCCGCATCCGCCAGCTGAACAAAGAGGAGCAGACGGAGGAACAAAAGGAGGACAATGAGGATGGAGCTGTTCAGTAACCTTTTTCAATTTGCTGTTACCCTGGTGGGCTTTTGTCTGAGTGGTATCTGGTATCTGAAAGATCGAAAACAGACCTGTTTCCTGCTGACCTGCTTTTACGGATGCTTTGCCCTCGGCTCTCTTTACTGGACGCTGTATCTGCTTCTGTTTTCTGAAACACCGCAGGTCTTTTATGTGTCAGAGTTCGGCTGGGTAGCCAGTGTGATTTTCCTTTATCTTCTGCAATACACCCTTTCTTCTGCCGGGGAAAGAAGATTTTTGACACGAAAAGCCCTGATTGCCCCTTTGATTGGCATTCCGCTTTGTGTGTTTTACTGCACCTTTGGGGATGTTCTCTCCAATCTGCTCTGGTGTGGCATGATGATCGTTGTTTCTTATCATTCCATTCGGGGTCTTGCTTATGCACAGATACAGACGGGAACAGCGTGTAAGATGCGGTATTTCCACATTGGGGTACTGTGCTATGTGGCGGTGGAGTATGTTCTTTGGATCTCTGGCTGCCTGTGGCCGGGCTATTCCATTTCCGCTCCCTATTGCTGGTTTGATCTTCTGCTTACAGGCAGCCTGTTTGCGCTGCTCCCGGCCACAGGAAAGGCGGTGCAGGCATGACATATATTGAAAATGTATTTCTTTGCATGGCTTCGCCCCTGCTGATTGCCGCGCTGTGTATGGGAAAGCGGCAGAGAAAATTCTTTCTGTTCTGCCTTGCCGGGATGGGTGCCTGTCTGCTTTCTGCATACATCAACACCTTTTTTGCCGCACTTTACAGAGCGGACACCTTTACCACTACTACAGAGATCGCCCCGGTGGTGGAGGAAGTGATGAAATTTCTGCCATTGCTCTTTTATTTGCTGATATTTGAGCCGAAAAGAGAGCAGATCAAAAATACCGCCGTAGTTATAGCACTTTCTTTTGCCACATTTGAAAACGTCTGCTACCTGATCCAAAACGGAGCCGGACATTTTTCTTTTATTTTCTTCCGTGGTATTGGGACTGGAGCCATGCACGTGATCTGTGGAGCCATTGTCGGCGGTGGCCTTGCATATGTGTGGCAGAGAACATGGCTGAAGATTGCCGGAACCTGCGGTCTGCTGGGAGCAGCAATCACCTTTCATGCAATTTATAATCTCCTGATCGCCTACGGTAGCGTAGCACAGTATATTGCTTATCTGCTGCCTGTACTGATCCTGGTAGTGGGAAAACTGATTTTCCGCAGTTCGATACAATAATATAACCTGATTTTCCGCTTTTGGGAGCTGTTTCGGCAGCTCTCAAATTTTTTTAAAAAAATTTGATTTTCAGGTGAGAGTTTTTCGCTTTTTTTGTACCTATATAAGTGAAAGACTTTTTAGGACTTTTTTGTGAAAGGAGGATGGAAGGCATGTATGATACAGAAAAGCGTATCGAATTGGTAAAAAAACGAATGCATGAATACCACCGCCGCCAGGAGCGGCGCACAGTCTGCCTGCTGTCTGTTCTGTGTACCCTGTTATTCCTGTCTCTCGTGGGAGCAATGGGGATAATACAAAACAAGCCAATAAACGTTACGGGAATGTACGGTACAATCCTGCTGCATGAGGACGCAGGCGGTTATGTGTTGGTGGCTGTCATTTCCTTTACTGTGGCAGTCGTGATTACCGCATTATGTATCAAATTCAGAAAAAAAGGACAAAAGAGTCAAGATGCAGAAAATCATGTATAAAGAAAGGAAAAGGTGAAAAGTATGAGGAAAAAATTATTAGCCGGGATTCTGGCACTTGCACTGTGTTCTACAAATATGCCCCTTCAGACCATATTTGCGGAGGAATTTACTTCCGGAAATTCGGATGTAGTGTCAGAAGAAGAAACTCCGAAGATTTTTACCAATGAGGAGCAGGAAACAGCAGGAGAGACAGATGAGGAACTGTCTGTATTCAGTTCAGAAGAGGTTCCTGAATTTAATGATGCCCCCGATGAGGCAATGGCTGCTGCGGAAAATGCACAAAATGGAGTAATTGATTTAGCTAATAACAATAATGTTCCGAGCGGAGTTTATACTATAACTTTGGCAGGAGATTACAAATTCACATGCAGTAATAATGAGTCAACAGAAAATAGAATTGTGGTTAATGGAGATACTATTTCAGAGCAAGACAACATCAACATTTATCTTGATAACGTAAATATCAATACACCTGCTGGTCCGGCATTGCAAATAAAGGGAACTGTGAAGGCTGCAGTCACTATCCATTTAACAGGCACAAATAGTCTTATAACAAAGAATAACTACTATGCCGGTTTACAGAAAGATAACAAAGCTCAGCTTATAATAAAAACCAATGATTCAGACGCTACTGCAGGAATCTTAAATGCTCGTAGTATCGATGGGGATGGCGCCGGAATTGGTGGCGGCTATCAAGGCTCCGGCTCTTGCAGTAATATTATTATTGATAGTTGTTCTGTAATTGCTAGTTCTAAGTATGGTGCTGGAATTGGTGGCAGCAAGCAACACGCTGGCAGTGATATTACCATTAATAGTAGTTCTGTAACTGCTAGTTCTACGGATGGTGCCGGAATTGGTGGCGGCGGTTACGGCGCTGGCAGTGGCAGTGATATTACCATTAATAGTAGTTCTGTAACTGCTAGTTCTACGAATGGTGACGGAATTGGTGGCGGCTATGAATATGGAGGTTCTTGCAAAAATATTACCATTAATGGCGGCTCGGTAAAAGCCTCTTCTGTATCCGGTTCCCCAACAAACGAAGGGAAAGAGGTTTACTGTTGTACTATTGAAAATCCCGAAAATGCGAACGTAACAATCAAAACTGGAACAGGTTCTAGGGTATGGGATTGGAAGCCTGTAAACCATTCCTCTCTCGACCCTGATGACACTAATCTGTATGTTTGGCTGCCCAAGCTCGAAGACAATTCTACAAAAAGCAATTATATGATTACACTTAACCCAGAAAATGGTTCAGAATCTCGAACACGGAATTATTCATTCGACACCGTTACCAACACATTTAAAGCTGCTCAAGCTGTTAATGATTTTATATTTAAGTCCCCTGTAAATCTTACTTACAATGGTCAGCCTAAAGAAGCCTCATTAGAGTTTAAATTTAAACCTACACACGAAAATGACAGAACAATCTTATTGAAATATTATAAAGGTAAATACGAAAATATCAAAGATAACATTGATACAATCGAACCGCTCCAAGGTGCTCCTGTAAATGCAGGCACATATACCGTAAAGGCTGAGATAGGGGAAAGTAAATCCTATTTTGAACATAAAGGATTAGTAAGTTCAGAATGGACATTTACTATAAAAAAAGCTTCTGTAGCACCAGGAGCAGATTTTAATAAAACTTCTATATCCGTTCTATGGTCCTGTAAAAAGATCAGAGACATTACCAATCCTTTTTCGGCTGACTGGAAATGGGATAACGATGTTAATCCTGATCAGGAATTACAAGTTGGAAAACCCATTACAGCTACCGCAATTTACAATGGCGACGATAAGGGGAATTACGAAAAAGAATCTATTACTTACACAATCACCAGAAGTCAATGCACGCACGAACACACCGCCGGACGTTATTACTCCTCTCCATCCTGTACTTCCAGCGGATATAGCGGAGATACCTACTGCACAGACTGTAATGAAACACTTTCCTATGGTTATACCATTTCCGCATACGGCCATGACTATGACAACGGCGTTATCACTACAGAACCAACTACAGAAACTGACGGAATCATAACTTACACCTGTAAACGATGCAAACATCAGGATACAAAAAATCTCGGAAAACTTGGTGACGGGGAACCTTACATTGAGGGAAGTTTCCAGAAGAAAAGCTGGGATACTGTTAATGATCTGATCAAGACATCCAAAGAAAAAGATACCATCTCCATTATCATGAATGGTGCCAGGACACTTCCTGCTTCCGTTTTATCCGGGATAAAAGGAAAAGATATTTCCCTGAATCTTGATATGGAGAATGGTTTCATCTGGAAGATTAACGGTACTTCCATTACAGCAGAAACACCTGCAGATACCGATCTTTCTGTTACAAACACAGCAGAATATATCCCGGCAGCATTATACAGCCTGATTTCCACAAACCAGAATGATTTCGGTTTCCATCTTGGAAGAAACGGAACTTTTGATTTTCCGGCTGTGCTTTCTGTAAAAGCAGATGCCTCCTGTGCAGGACTTATGGCAAATCTGTTCTGGTATGATGTTGAGAATGGGGTTCTGCAGTGTATCCAGACTGTAACTGTAGGCGGTGCATTTGAGGATAGCATTCCATATGCTGACTTTACCCTTTCCAAAGGACAGGATTATTTCATAGCATTTGGTACAGAATCCCTCAATGGCAGAGTTATTCACACAGACGGAAGTATCACAGATGAAAACGGTGCATACCTGCGACCTGCCAACACAGAGATTTCCAGCTACTCCATTGACAGAAACAAGCTTACTGTCAGACTTTCCAAAGGATGTGCCGGTGCTCAGGGTTATGACTTCGTGATCAGCAGGAAATCAGATATGCTTAAGACCGGTAAATTCAGCAAAACAGTTTCCTCAACCGGCAAGCCACAGGCATCTTTCAGATATCTGGCAAAAGGTACCTGGTATGTGGCAGCCCGAAGCTGGGTTCTGGATGCACAGGGCAATAAGGTCTATGGTTCCTGGACAAAGGTTAAGAAGATCAAGATCACTGTTGTCACACCACAGCAGCCAAAGATCAGGGATATTACTGTAAAAGGAAACACTGTGACTGTCACTTACACAAAATGCAAAAATGCCACAGGTTATGAAATCCTGCTTGGAAACAAATACAAAACCTCCGCAGGAGAGAAGTATCCGGTTAAGAAATATGTGAAACGTACAGAAGGCAAAAATACCGTAACTGTAACCTTTACAAACGTAAAAAAAGGCAACTGGTATGTGACAGTACGTTCCTGGAATAGAACCTCAAAGAACAAGTCCAGAGTTTACAGTCCATATTCCACAATGAAGAAATTCAAGACAAAGAAATAGGTTCTCTTTCTTAGATGTTACAGTGAAATGATAAAACATGATATCATCTGAATATAAAAGCAGAGCAGAAACAGTTTTAATGCTGTTTCTGCCCTGCTTTTGTCTGATTTCAATGGAAATTTTTTACATTGCATTTTTGTCTTTCCGTCTGGGATTTTTATTAACTATTGGTTAGTTTTTTTCATTCCAGTAATCTGTTTTTTGCTTCAGATCAATATTTTTACTGAAAAATACAGGATTCTTTTTCTGCTGAATCTGTATTTCGTAATCTTTTAATGTTTTTACTACAGTATTGGACAGTATCAGGATCACCGGAATGTTGATCAACGCCATTACCCCCATTAATACGTCGGAGATATGCCACAGTAATGTCATTTCCATACCTGCACCCCAAAATACCGCCAATGCTGATACAATGCGAAATCCTGTCATAAATTTCCTGTCCGGTTGTTTTTTATGAATATAAGTCAGCAGATTGTCACAATAGAAACAATTTCCCAATAATGTGGTGAAAGCAAATAATACCATGGCGATCATGATAAAATATGGGCCAAAAGAACCAAGTGTCTTGTGAAGTGCTGCCTGCACCCATGGTGCACCCTGAAGTTCTTTTGCAGGTATCACACCAGATACCAGACACATCATGGCAGTTGCAGTACACAATAATAATGTGTCAATAAACACAGACAACATTTGTACAAGTCCCTGCTTGACCGGATGGCTGACTACTGCAGACGCTGCTGCATTTGGTGCAGAACCAATACCTGCTTCATTGGAATACAGACCTCTTCGGATTCCCTGCATCATGGCCGATCCGGCAAAACCGGCAAAAATGGCTTTAAAGTCAAATGCTTCTTTGAAAATCTGTGCCATGACTGACGGAAGCTGTCCGATGTTCAATACTACGACCAACAGAGATACCAGAATATATGCAATTCCCATAAATGGAACCAGGGTAGAGGTTACTTTCACAATTCTGTTACCGCCACCCAGCAGACACCATCCCATTACCAGTGACAGAATTCCTCCAATGATCCAGGGCGTAATCTCTGCATTGTAAAATGGCTGGCTGGCAAAGGTAGACTGAAGATTGTAAGAAGCCAGCATATTAAATCCAAATGCATAAGTCAGGATCATGGCTATACAGAAAACCACAGCCAATTCTCTGCTGTGCAGTGCTGCTTCTATATAATAAGCTGGACCACCATAACACCTGCCATCTTCCCCTTTTTTCTTATATATCTGTGCCAGTGTGCTTTCTGCTAAAGCTGATGCACTGCCAAGAATGGCAATGATCCACATCCAGAATACGGAACCTACACCACCGATGCAGATAGCGGAAGATACTCCCACAATGTTGCCTGTCCCTACACGAGATGCTGTAGAGACCATCAGTGCCTGAAAGGATGACACACTTTCTTTTCCCTCTGGCTTCTCCATTACAGCATTACAGGCTTTCCGGAATAAACGTACCTGCGGAAATCTGGTCCGAATAGTAAAATAGATACCGGAACCAATTAATATCACAATCAGCAATTTGCTGTAAAGAAATGTGTTGATTGTGTCAATGATCGTTTCGAACATAAATTCTCCTCTCAACAGAAATTTTATCATAAGTTACTGTTCTGTACATGACAGATACATCGGGCAAAAAGCCCAGATTATTACTATGATACAATATTTTTGCTTCTTTGAAAAGGAAATCTTTCATTGCATAAAAATTACAGTTGGAGCTTTTTGATATAATTATCCCAAAAAATGGAAAAGTAATTCCTATCGAGATCAAGCGGGATAAGCTTACTTTGTCATTCCTGATACGGAATCCCCTAACACCAATGTACCTGCAATGTTGAAGGTATTCTATTTTCCACAGATTACAAAACCGAAAGAAAAATATGTTAAACTAAAGAAAATGCCAGAGGAGGAAATGCCTTATGATAAGAAAACAACTCTTAATCGGAATACTGGCAGCTATGACTGTCGCACTGCCAGCTGTCGGCATATATGCCGTTTCCGCAAAAGCCAGTGAAATCCAAATCAGCAATGAAGACACGGTGTCCGGTAATAAAGGAGCCAGTATCGACAAAGCCGTGACATTACAGAATTCCGTAAAAATGACAGACCAAATCTCTGCGGCAGTCAATGGAGAAAATATTATGTTCAGTCCCACAAGCCTTAATTTTGCGCTGGGCATGATTGCAGAAGGTGCAAAAGGAGAGACAAAAGAAGTTCTATGTAATTACCTGGGAACCGATGATTTTGCATCCTATGCAAAGGAATATCTGAACAAGATTAAAGAATATAATACTGAAGATGAGAGTTACGGATATAAGTCAAAATTAAAGATTGCAGATGCAGTCTGGGTGGATAATAATCTGACATTACAGGAAGAATTTAAAAATTCAGTAACGAACGGTTTTGGGGCTGAAGTGGAAAATGTAGATTTTTCCGCTGCAGAGAAAACATGCGGTATCATTAATTCCTGGTGTGACAAAAATACGGAAGGGCTGATCCCGAAAATCATAACCCCGGATCAGATCAATGATACTACCGGACTGTGCTTAACTAATTCACTGTATTTTGAGTCCGGATGGAGTGGAGAACCCTGGAATGTTTCTGATACAGAAGAGAAGTTTGGAAACAATGAAAAGACAAAATACATGACCTGTGCCGGAGACAGGTATTATGAAAATGATAAGGCAACAGCATTTGACAGGGAGTATGCAAATGGATTGAGTTTTGTCGGAATCCTGCCTGTCGATGAAGGCGATTTTACACTTGAGGATCTGGATATTGGTGGACTTCTGAAATCTCAGCCAGAGTATGACGAAGTACAATGTAAGATGCCAAAACTTGATTTTGAGACTACCGTCATCCTAAATGACATACTCTCAAGCCTGGGGCTTGATAATATATTTTCCAGCAACGCTGATTTCTCCGGTATTGCAGACAAAAATGTAAATGTAGATACGATACTGCAGAAAACAAAACTGGAACTGGATGAAAACGGCACGAAAGCAGCAGCAGTGACAGCAGTTATCATGGAATGTATGTCAGCTGTAGAGGAGAAAGAACCAGTTATAAAAAATGTGGAACTCACTCGTCCTTTTGCCTTCCTGATCTATGACAGGAGCAGTGACGAAATACTGTTTATGGGAAAAGTAATGACAGTTTCCTGATGAAAAGGGAGACTGTGAGAAAAAGTCTGTAAATAAGATTCTTCTATGATATGCAAGGGTGGCAAGCCTGAAAATCAGGCTTCTCACCCTTGTTTTATATATAACAGTTGTTGAATGGCATGTCAAGAGCAGGCGGTTTTCCGCCCGTCTTATTCGCCCGTTTATTCGTTACTCTGGGAGGCGTCCTTCGTACATAATACTCAGTTCACCATACACCTGTGCCCAGTTGCGGATCGTACTGGTCCATTTCTTTGTAGCTTCAAATGTAGCAAGATACAGTGCCTTTAATAGAGCTGTATCGCTTGGAAATACGCTTCTCTGGCGATTCAGTTTCCGGTAGGTAGAATTCAGGGATTCAATAGCATTTGTAGTATAAATCACCGTTCTGACCGTCGTTGAAAATTTAAAGATCGGCGAGATTGCGTTCCAGTTATCCTTCCAGCGCTTCATTTTAGGGATAGAATAAATGTTTATACTCTATCTTGCATCTTCTATTTATTCATGTTAAAATCTTAAGATGTCAAAAATACAATATATATGAGATAAAAAACAGTAGTGAGCTGTTATGAAGATAGGAGATAACAATTAAATGGCAATGAGTCCGATGATGCAGGAATACTGCAAGACAAAGGAACAATATAAAGACTGCATTCTATTCTACCGTCTGGGAGATTTTTATGAAATGTTTTTTGATGATGCATTACTTGTCACCAGGGAACTGGAGATTACCCTTACAGGAAAGGACTGCGGATTAGAGGAGAGGGCACCCATGTGTGGTGTCCCTTATCATGCTGCGGAGACTTATATTAATCGTCTGATCGAGAGAGGACATAAGGTAGCAATCTGTGAGCAGGTAGAGGATCCTAAAAAAGCCAAAGGACTGGTAAAGCGTGAGGTTGTGAGGATCGTAACCCCAGGAACCACACTGGATGCTGCTGCTCTTGATGAGACAAAGAATAATTACCTGATGTCTATTGTGTCTATGGAAGAACATTTCGGATGCGCTATTGCAGACATTACAACAGGTGACTGTTTCCTTACTGAGGTGGACAAACCTCAGAAACTTCTTGATGAGATCAATAAATTTGTTCCTGCAGAGATTATCTGTAATGATTCTTTTTATATGTCTAATATAGATACAGATGACTTGCAGAACCGTCTTGGGATTTGTGTTTTTTCATTGGATTCCTGGTATTTCGATGACGAGTTGTGCCGCCGCACACTAAAAGATCATTTTCATGTAGGTTCTCTGGAGGGATTGGGCGTTGGTGATTATGACTGCGGGATCATTGCAGCAGGAGCACTTTTCCTTTATCTGAAGGAAACACAGAAAACCGCGCTGTCCCATATGGCGACGATCCGTCCGTATGCAGCAGAAAAGTATATGCTGATCGACAGCTCCAGCCGCAGGAATCTTGAACTTGTAGAAACATTACGTGAAAAACAGAAAAGAGGTTCTCTTCTCTGGGTACTGGATAAGACAAAGACTGCCATGGGTGCCAGAACACTTCGCAGTTATGTAGAACAGCCATTGATCGACAGAGATGAGATCGAGGAACGTCTTGAGGCGTTGGAAGAGTTAAATAAAAATGGAATGCTTCGCGACGAGATCAGGGAATATCTGGGACCTGTCTATGATCTGGAACGACTGATCAGCCGTATCAGTTATAAGTCAGCTAATCCGCGGGATCTGATCGCTTTTGCTTCTTCACTGGAAATGCTTCCATATATAAAACAGGTATTAAAAGAATTTAAGACTCCCCTGCTTCAGAAAATTTATGAAGATATGGACTCTCTGGAAGATGTAACAGATCTGATTAAACGTGCCATCGTGGAAGATCCGCCTCTTGCACAGAAGGATGGCGGTATTATCAAAGAAGGTTATAATGAAGATGTAGATAAATTCCGCCGTTCCAGAACAGATGGCAAAAAATGGCTTTCCGAACTGGAAGCAAGGGAACGTGAGCGTACCGGTATCAAGACAATGAAGATTAAATATAATCGTGTATTTGGTTATTCACTGGAGGTTACCAATACATTTAAAGACCAGGTACCTGACAACTATATTCGTAAGCAGACACTTTCTAATGCAGAACGTTATATTACACAGGAATTGAAGGAATTGGAAGATTTAATCCTTGGTGCAGAGGACAAGCTTTATGCGCTGGAATATGAATTATTCTGTAATGTGCGTGATACTGTCGGTAAAGAGGTTGTGCGTATTCAGAAAACAGCCAAGGCAGTAGCCGCATTAGATGTGTTTGCTTCTCTTGCACTGGTTGCAGAACGAAATCATTTTGTGCGTCCAAAAACAAACACAACAGGTGTGATTGACATCAAGAATGGCCGTCATCCGGTTGTAGAGCAGATGATTGAGAACGATATGTTTATTGCAAATGATACATATCTGGACAACCATAAAAAAAGGGTATCCATTATCACAGGTCCAAATATGGCAGGTAAGTCTACATATATGAGACAGACTGCCCTGATCGTACTGATGGCACAGATCGGAAGCTTTGTCCCTGCTGAAAAAGCAAATATCGGAATTGTTGACAGAATCTTTACACGTGTGGGTGCATCGGATGATCTGGCAAGCGGTCAGAGTACCTTTATGGTGGAAATGACAGAGGTTGCGAATATTCTGAGAAATGCCACTTCCAGAAGTCTTCTGATCCTGGACGAGATCGGACGTGGTACCAGTACATTTGACGGTCTTGCAATTGCATGGGCAGTGATCGAGCATATCAGCAATACGAAGCTCTGTGGCGCCAAAACATTATTTGCCACTCATTACCATGAGCTTACTGAACTGGAGGGCAAGATTCCGGGAGTCAATAACTACTGTATCGCTGTCAAGGAAAAAGGGGACGATATTGTATTTCTGCGTAAGATTGTCCAGGGCGGCGCAGACAAAAGTTATGGTATCCAGGTTGCCAAGCTTGCCGGTGTTCCGGATTCTGTGATCCAGAGAGCAAAGGAACTGGTGGAGGAGCTCAGTGATGCGGATATTACGGCAGCAGTAAAGGATTTAACCACGACGAAAAAGAAGAAGCCGGTATATAATCAGATGGATATGGCACAGATGTCCCTGTTTGATACCGTTAAAGATGATGACATCATAGAAGAAATCAAGGGTCTTGATATGGGAAACATGACTCCTATCGAGGCAATGAACACACTTTATAACCTGCAAAACAAGATTAAGAACAGATGGTGATAAAAGTTGAGAAAAATTGCAGTATTAGACCAGCAGACCATAGATAAGATCGCTGCCGGTGAGGTAGTGGAACGTCCGTCCTCCATTGTGAAGGAGCTTGTGGAGAATGCAATTGATGCAGGAGCAACTGCTGTAACAGTGGAGATCACAGACGGCGGCAAAAAGATGATACGTATCACAGATAATGGCGGGGGTATGGAAAGAGATCAGGTACCCCTGGCATTTTTGCGTCATGCCACCAGTAAGATTGAGAAGGTTGAGGATCTGGAACACATTGCGTCTCTTGGATTTCGCGGTGAGGCTTTGTCCAGTATTGCCGCTGTTGCACAGGTGGAACTGATCACAAAAACCCCATCTGCATTAAGCGGCGTCCGTTATGTGATCAACGGTGGTGTACAGGAGTCTTTAGAGGATATGGGAGCACCGGAAGGAACTACTTTCCTGGTGAGAAATCTTTTTTATAATACACCTGCAAGAAGCAAGTTCCTGAAATCAGATACTACGGAGGGAAATTATGTCAGCACTTTAATGGAACAGCTGGCATTGTCCCATCCTGAGATTTCTTTTAAATATATCCAGAATAAACAAGTGAAGCTTCACACATCCGGTAATTATAATGTAAAAGATGTGATCTATAATATATATGGAAGAGATATCACCAAAGCACTTCTTGAGGTATCCTACGAGAATGATTTCATGAAGATTGAGGGTTTTGTGGGAAAACCGGAGATTTCCAGAGGTAACCGTACCTTTGAGAATTATTATATTAACGGACGTTTTGTAAAGAACCGGATCATTGCAAAGGGGATAGAGGATGCCTATAAGGGTTTTCTCATGCAGCATAAGTTTCCCTTTGTTTCTCTTCATATTCAGATGGAGGGAAATGATCTGGATGTAAATGTGCATCCAAGCAAGATGGAGGTGCGGTTTGCAAGAGGAACAGAAGTTTATGATGCAGTTTACGAGACAGTCCACAAGGCTCTTACCACAAGAGAAATGATCCAGACAGTGCCTTTTGGAAAAGAAGAACCGATTAAAAAGCAGCAGCCTGTGGTAAAACCGGGGGATGTACCGGAGCCATTTGAAACCAGACGTCGGGCTGAAATTCCGGAGTATCGTCCACAGACTGTAAATACAGCTTCCAGGGTTTCTGAGCATACCGCACTACCACGAGGAACTGTTACAATGGCAGAACAGGCAGTGCGTGAACAGCAGATCTATCAGACCAGGGATCCTCTTACCAAGGCAGAGGAACAGCTTTTTGAGGGAACACTAAGCGATAAAAAGAATGAAGAACAACCGGTATTTTCAGAGACAAAGCAGGAAATTGCAGAACAGAAAACTGCAGAATATCTGAAGACTGCTGTGGATTCAGAAGGAAACAGAAAACAGATAGAACAAAACAAAAATGTAATATCAGAAGAAATCAGACCACAGCAGCTGGAATTATTTGAGGAGAAACTTCTTGCTCCTGAATCCCGAAGCCGTCATCAGCTGATCGGACAGATTTTTGATACTTACTGGCTTGTTCAGTTTGAGGATAAATTTTTTATTATCGACCAGCATGCGGCACATGAAAAGGTTTATTATGAGCGTTTCGTAAAAAGGTTTCGTGAGCAGACAGTAGAATCCCAGTATCTCAGTCCGCCGCTGATCGTATCCCTGAATCTTCAGGAAGAAGCTCTTCTTAAGGCTAACCGTAAATATTTCGAGGATTTTGGATTTGAGATTGAACCATTTGGCGGTAAGGAATACTGTATCAATGCAGTCCCGGCCAATCTGTACGGTCTTACGGAGGAAGAACTTTTTCTGGAAATGCTTGACAATCTTGCTTCTGAGAAGGATAAGGATCCACTTGGAATCTTTGCTTCCAGACTGGCCACCATGGCATGTAAGGCTGCGGTAAAGGGAAATCATCAGATGTCCGACCGGGAGGCAAATGCATTGATCGATGAACTGCTTACACTGGAGAATCCCTATCACTGTCCTCATGGAAGACCGACGATTATTTCCATGACTAAAACAGAACTGGAAAAGAAATTTAAACGTATTGTATAGTTTATATATAAGGAGCTATTATGAAAAAGCCACTGATCGTTCTTACAGGACCGACGGCAGCAGGAAAAACCCATCTATCCATTGCTCTTGCGAAAGCAGTAAACGGAGAGATCATTTCTGCTGATTCCATGCAGGTCTACAAATATATGGATATTGGATCAGCTAAGATCCGGCCGGAGGAGATGCAGGGAGTAAAGCATTATCTGGTAGATGAACTGCTGCCTCAGGAAGAATTTCATATCGTGAAATTCCAGCAGATGGCAAAAACTGCCATGGAAGAAATTTATGCCAAGGGGAAAATTCCTGTTCTGGTAGGAGGAACCGGATTTTATATACAGGCTATTACAAAGGATATTGATTTTACTCAGGCAGAGCAGGAAGACGGATACCGTCAGGAGCTGGAACAGCTTGCTGCAGAGAAGGGAAATGAATATCTGCATCAGATGCTTTTGAATGTTGATCCTGTCAGTGCCGGGGAAATCCACGCCAATAATGTAAAACGTGTGATCAGGGCACTGGAGTTTTATCATCAGAACCAGTCGCCGATCTCCGCACATAATCAGGAGCAGAAGGAACACGAAACCCCTTATAATCTGGCATATTTTGTGCTGAATGTACCAAGGGAACTTCTTTATAAACGGATTGATGACCGTATTGATGAGATGTTAAAAGAGGGACTCCTTGAGGAAGTGCAGAAGTTAAAAGATATGGGATACCACAGGGGGATGGTTTCCATGCAGGGACTTGGATATAAAGAAATCCTTGCATATCTGGATGGCGAGTATCCGTTAGAGGAAGCGGTCAGGATCCTGAAAAGAGATACCAGACATTTTGCAAAACGCCAGCTGACCTGGTTTCGCAGGGAGAAGGATACCATCTGGATGAATAAGGATGAATTTGACTATAATGAAGACAGAATCCTTGATGAAATGCTGAAGGTATGCAGGGACAGAGGAATTTTATAACCGAATTTTTCTTAAAAATCACTGATACAGAATAAGTGAAATTCAGAGATAAAATAAAGATAATAATGCAAACAGAAATGAGGACGAAACAAATTATGAAAGAAATGTACGCACAGCTTGGGATTTCTTCAGAGGTTTATGACTTTGGTCATAAGATTGAGGAATCTTTAAAAGAAAGATTTGAAAAATTTGATAAAACGGCAGAATATAACCAGATGAAGGTGCTTCTTGCCATGCAGAAAAATAAGGTAAGTGCCGAATGCTTCGGAAGTTCTTCCGGTTATGGATATGACGATATTGGCCGGGAAACACTTGAAAAGGTTTATGCAGATACTTTCCATACGGAAGCCTGTCTGGTACGCCCGCAGATCACATGCGGAACTCACGCACTGGCAATTGCTTTATTTGGTAATCTCCGTCCGGGTGACGAGCTTCTGGCACCTGCCGGAAAGCCCTACGATACCCTGGAAGAGGTGATCGGCATCCGCCCGTCAAAAGGTTCTCTCGCAGAATATGGAGTAAGTTACCGTCAGGTAGAACTGTTGGAAGACGGGACCTTTGATTATGACAGCATCCGTAAAGCAATCAATGAAAAAACACGTCTTGTGGAGATCCAGCGTTCCAAAGGATACCAGACACGTCCGTCTTTCTCTGTAAAGCAGATTGGAGAGCTGATTTCTTTTGTAAAGAGTATCAAACCAGATGTGATCTGTATGGTGGATAACTGCTACGGTGAATTTGTAGATACTATTGAGCCGAGTGATGTGGGAGCTGATATGATCGTTGGTTCTCTGATCAAGAATCCGGGTGGCGGACTTGCACCTATCGGCGGTTATATTGCAGGTACTAAGGAGTGCGTGGAAAATGCTTCTTACAGAATGACCTGTCCCGGACTTGGCAGTGAGGTAGGAGCAACTCTGGGAGTTAACCGTTCTTTCTTCCAGGGATTTTTCCTTGCACCGATGGTTACCAAGGGGGCATTAAAGGGTGCTGTTTTTGCAGCAAATATTTATGAGAAACTTGGATTCCCGGTAATCCCAAATTCCACAGAGCCACGTCAGGACATCATTCAGGCAGTAAGCCTTGGCACACCGGAAGGTCTGATCGCGTTCTGTAAGGGTATTCAGGCAGCAGCACCGGTCGACAGTTATGTAGATCCGGAGCCATGGGACATGCCCGGATATGACAGTCAGGTTATCATGGCAGCAGGTGCTTTTGTGCAGGGTTCTTCTATCGAACTTTCCGCAGATGGTCCGATGAAGCCGCCATATGCAGTGTATTTCCAGGGAGGACTTACCTGGGAACATGCAAAGCTTGGCGTTTTGATGTCTCTTCAGAAAATGGTTGATAAAGGACTTGTAACTTTATGAAAAAAAGGCAGGTAGTGATCACAGGAGCAGGAGCCAGCGGATTGATGGCAGCGATCATGGCAGCCCGAAACGGGGCAGCAGTCACTGTTCTGGAACAGAATGAGAAACCTGGAAAGAAGATCTGCGCTACAGGAAACGGCAGATGCAATTTTTCAAATCTTGTAAAACCGGATGATGCATACAGAGGTGAACATCCGGAATTTGTCGAAGATGCACTCAAAGAGTTTTCTGTCGAGGATACCATTGAGTTTTTCAAAGAGATAGGAATCTATCCTTTAAACAGAAACGGCTATCTTTATCCGAGAAGCAATCAGGCGCAGAGTGTTGTAGATGTACTGTGCATGGAGGCTGCCAGTCTGGGTGTGAAAATAAAGACAAACGAACAGGTTACAGAAATAAAACCCGGGACAAATGGAAAGAATTTCCAAATCCTGACAAAAGGATGGCACTATGATGCAGATGCACTGATACTTGCCAATGGATCCCGGGCATCTTCTGTTTCAGGTTCAGACGGCAGCGGATATATGCTGGCAGAGAGCTTTCATCACCGCATTGTCCCGGTTTATCCGGCACTTACTGCCCTGAAGTGTAAAGGTTCTTCTTTTAAGGCATGGGCAGGCGTACGTACAGAAGGAGAGATTTCTCTTTTTACAGATGGGAAATTCTGTAAATCTGAACATGGCGAGCTACAGCTTACAGAATACGGAATCTCCGGAATCCCAGTGTTTCAGCTCAGCACTTATGCAGTACGTGCAGTCAGAGAAGGACATAAAGCAGAGCTCCGCATTAATTTCATGCCGGAGTTGTCAGAGGAAGAATTAAGGAAACTTCTGTATGCACGGAAGAAAGCATGTCCCTATAAAAAAGAAAAAGAACTTCTGGTGGGACTTTTCCCGGAAAAGCTTATTAAAATCCTTATATCACAAAAACAACTGATTTCTGCCATACGGGAATTTCCTCTTGAAGTGCAGGATGGTATGTCATTTTCACAGGCACAGGTCTGCTCCGGGGGAGTAGATACCACCCAGGTAAATTCTCAAACCATGGAGTCAAAGCTCTGTAAGGGTCTGTATTTTGCAGGGGAGCTTCTGGATATTGACGGTACCTGTGGCGGATATAATCTGCAATGGGCATGGAGCAGCGGTGCAGTGGCCGGCAGAAATGCGGCAAAGGAGGAGAAAAAATGATTCGAATTTCACAGATGAAACTTCCCGTCACACACACAAAGGCGCAGCTTGAAAAAAAGATTGCAAAAACATTAAAGAATCCCGGAAACAGTTTTACCTATGAAATAAAAAAGCAGTCTCTGGACTGCAGACACAAAAATGACAAAATCTTTGTATATACTGTAGATGTAAAAATCAAAGATGAGCAAAGACTACTCAAAAAAGTTAACGGTAATAATGTTATGTTAACTAAAGAAAAACCATATGAATTTCCTTCTCCGGGTGAGACACCTCTCTTACATTCTCCTGTTATTGTAGGAAGTGGTCCTGCAGGACTTTTCTGCGGATGGTATCTTGCGAAGGCCGGATATTGTCCGATAATACTTGAACGTGGAGAAGAGGCTGATAAACGTCAGAAAACAGTAGAGAATTTCTGGAAAAATGGTGTTCTTGACCCTGAGTCCAATGTACAGTTCGGAGAAGGCGGTGCCGGTACCTTTTCTGACGGAAAGCTGAACACACTGGTAAAAGATCCTTACGGACGTAATCATGAGGTACTGAAGCGTTTCGTAGCTGCCGGAGCACCTGAAGAAATTATTTATCAGCAGAAGCCGCATCTGGGAACAGATGTGCTGGTTGGTATCGTTGAAAAAATGCGTCATGAAATCGAAGAAATGGGAGGAAAATTCTTCTTCCGTTCCAAGGTGACAGATCTGATTTTCGAGAACAATGCATTAAAAGAAATTGAGATCAACAATGATAAGAGAATCTCTGCACAGGTCTGTGTACTGGCACCCGGACACAGTGCAAGAGATACTTTTGAAATGTTACAGAAACGTGGTGTTTATATGGAGCCAAAGTCATTTGCAGTGGGGCTGCGTATTGAACATCCTCAGGAAATGATCAATATGGATCTTTATGGAGAGCCTGAGAATGAATTACTTGGTGCAGCCAGCTATAAAGTAACCCATAAGTGTGCAAATGGCAGAGGTGTTTATTCTTTTTGTATGTGTCCGGGCGGATATGTTGTAAATGCATCCTCTGAACCCGGTCGTCTCGCGGTGAACGGAATGAGCTATCAGGCACGTGATTCCAGAAATGCAAACAGTGCCATGATCGTCACAGTCACACCAGAAGATTTCCCGGATAAAGGAGTTCTTGGCGGCGTAGAATTTCAGCGTGATCTGGAGAAAAAAGCATGGGAGCTCGGAGAAGGAAAAATTCCTGTTCAGCTGTTTGGTGATTTTTGCAAAAATCAGGCAAGTGAAGCATTAGGAGAGGTTACCCCCTGTATGAAGGGAGAATATATACTGACAAATGTACGCTCTGTTCTGCCAAAAGCAGTAGGCGATTCTATTGAAGAAGGTGTCAGAGCCTTCGGAAAACGAATTTCCGGATTTGACAGAGAGGATGCACTGCTCAGTGGCATTGAAAGCCGTACTTCTTCTCCTGTAAGAATCGTACGTGATCAGGAGCTCACAGCAAATATGGCAGGAATTTATCCATGTGGCGAAGGTGCAGGTTACGCAGGCGGAATCACAAGTGCTGCCATGGATGGAATCAAAGTTGCTGAGACTGTATGCCGGAAATATGCGGCTATAAAAAATAATTGATCTCTTAAGCGGGATATTACCGGTAAACATAAAGTTCACATAAAAATCAGAGAGGAGAGTGTACATCTCTCCTCTTTTATGCTAGAATATAATTTGCAATTTGCCCAGAGGCTTTAGAGAGCACAGGCAGACTTATGAATAATGCAAATAATATTATGAAGCAGCTTCCCAGGGAACAGCGGCCGTATGAGAAATGCTTTATGCAGGGTGAGGGTTCATTAAATGACACTGAACTGCTGGCAGTAATCCTGCGCAGCGGCACTTTAGGAAAGAATTCACTGGCACTTGCACAGGAGATTCTGAAATTTATGGAGTCGTCCTCCTATCCCGGCCTTACGGGGCTTATGCATGTATCTGTACAGGATCTTATGAAGATTCATGGAATCGGACAGGTAAAAGCAGTACAGTTAAAATGCATTGGAGAACTTTCCAAAAGAATTGCCAAGGCTGCTGCCAGACCGCAGATAGTTATGAACAATCCCTCCTCCATAGCAGCTTATTATATGGAAGAACTCCGCCATGAAGAGCAGGAACTGGTGATCTGTATGATGTCAGATGTGAAAGGACATTTTCTGGGAGATAAGATACTGACCCGGGGAACTGCAACCGGTTCGCTGGTAACACCAAGGGAAATCTTCATGGAAGCCCTGCGCCGCCATGCAGTCAGTCTGATATTGATACACAATCATCCAAGTGGTGATCCTACACCAAGTCCGGATGACTTACAGATCACAGCCAGGATTTATCAGGCGGGGGAACTGCTGGGAATACATCTGCTGGATCATATTGTGATCGGGGATCAGAGATACTGCAGCTTCAGAGAAGAAGGATTATGGAATACATGTACAGAATAAGGCAACAACAAAGGGGCAGAATATGCTATTTGAGAAAACATATGGAATAGATTTGGGAAGCAGTTCCGTAAAAGTCTATTCTTTTTTCAGAAACAAAACTTATATCGAGAAAAATATGATCGCGTCCAAGGGACACACGATCATTGCAATGGGAAATGAAGCATACGATATGTTTGAGAAATCCCCCACAGATATTACGGTTACTTCACCAATGACATTTGGCATGATCGCTAATCTGGAACTTCAGGAGATTGTTCTTTACAGTATGATCCGAAAGATCGATCATATCCTGGGATTTGGCGCAACAATGTATTTTACTGTTCCTCTGGATATGACTGCGGTTGAGAAACGGGCATATTTTCATGTGGCGAATGGCCACTGGTTAAAGAAAAATCGCGTATTTATGGTAGAGGCACCCATTGCAGATGCCATTGCCATGGGTGTCAATCTGGAAGATCCGGAAGGAAATATGATCGTAAATATCGGTGCACAGAGTACAGAAGTATCGATCATCACCGGAGGAAAGATCATTATCAGCAGGAAAATACCGCTGGGAGGCAGACAGATGAATGAATCTGTCTGCAGTGAAATACGTAAGAGATATAATCTGCAGATTGGCACAAGGACTGCCAAGAGGCTTAAGATGGTCATGGGACGCCTCAGTGATCCGAAAAAGGAAGTACGTAAGGTTGTAGGAATTGACTGTATTTCCGGACTGCCAAGAGAAGAAATCATTTCTTCTTATGTGGTAAATGACGGTATCATGAACTGTCTGAATGAGATTGCGGCAGAGATGAAAACATTTCTGGAGCGAATTCCTCCCCAGATTTCCTACCATATTGCGAAACAGGGGATTTACATAACCGGAGGCAGTACCAGACTTCCTTATATTGATAAATACCTTGCCAGTTATACGGGATTCACCTTTAATCTGTCAGATTTTTATGAAACCTCGGCAGTTACAGGTCTGGAGAAAATAATCAGAAATAAAGAACTGCGTGAATGGGCAGTACCGGTTACGCAGAGAAAACTATAATTTTTAGGGGTGCATCAATGAAAAACCTGAAAAAGAAAGTACATTTTAGGATTAAATTAAAAAGTAAACATCTTCTGGTCATTATGTCGATTTTCTGCGTCAGCTGTATTGCTGCCACTTTTTCATCCGGCGTAACCACTGCACCGCTGCAGGATACCGCCGGGATACTGATCGTTCCATTTGAAAACAGCATCAATCGGATCAGTTCAGTTCTGAAAGGAATGCAGGACCGTATGCGTGATAAAGAAGAAATCCTCAGTGAGAACGAAAATTTAAAGGCACAGATAGACAGTCTCACAGAACAGAACAATAAACTGATCCAGGATCAGACAGAATATGTAAGATTACAGCAGATGTATAATCTTGACCAGCAGTATACCGAATATCCAAAGATTGCTGCAGAAATCATATCCAAAGATCCGGGCAACTGGTATGATACCTTTATGATCAACCGGGGATCTGCAGACGGCATTCGTGTGGATAATAATGTACTTGCAGATAAAGGTCTGGTCGGGATCGTGACAGAGGTCGGAACTCACTGGGCGACTGTACGTTCCATTATCGATGACAGCAGCAATGTCAGTGCCATGACTGTCAGCACACAGGATAACTGTGTGGTGGAAGGAGATCTGGAACTCATCGATGAGGGTAAATTAAGCTTCAGCCAGTTGTATGACCAGAATAATAAAGTAACAGTGGGGGAACGCATCGTTACCTCCAATATCAGTGAGAAATATGTAGAGGGACTGTTTATCGGATACGTCAGTGAGGTGGAACAAAACAGCAACAATCTGACCAAAACAGGTACCATTGTCACACCTGTAGATTTCCAGCATCTGAAAAATGTACTTGTCATTACAGTAAATAAACAGGATTCTGTTAATGACAATGCTCAGGCAGCTCAGGAGGCGACTGCAAATGAAGAGTAAGATAGCGTTATTTTTTATGATCCTGATCAGTTTTCTTCTTCAGTGTACTCTTCTTCATGTGATATCCATCGGTTCTATCACGCCGAATCTGATCCTGATCCTGTGTATATCCATGGGGCTGATGCGTGGAAGAAAAAGTGGACTGTGGACGGGATTTTTCTGTGGATTTCTGGTAGACATGTTCTATGGCTCTGTGTTTGGTTTCTACGCTCTGATCTATATGTATATTGGCTTTTTAAGCGGATATGCCCACAGGATCTGCTATGATGATGACATAAAGGTTCCGGTTATGCTTGCAGGTATCGGGGATTTACTGTACGGACTTTCTGTCTATGCATTGCAGTTTCTGCTCAGGGGACGTCTGGGGCTCGGAACCTATTTATACCGGATTATTTTACCGGAGATTTTTTATACAGTGATCCTTACACTGATTGTTTACCGGGTATTTCATTATATTAATTATCATTTCATGAAGAATCCATCAATGAAAGAAAGTGAGTCTATTTGGGTACTAAAATAAAAAGATTTTTTAAAAAGATACGAATAAAACGTACCACAGTACTGGTACTGGTTTTTGTATTTATGTCAGCCACTCTGGTCCGTCAGCTTTTTGAACTGCAGATCATCCAGGGAGAGGCTTATATCAGCAAATTTGAATCAAGAACAACAAAAAAACGTGTGATCAAAAGTACGCGTGGCAATATCTATGACAGAAATGGTGAGGAGCTGGCAACAAATGTGCTGGCTTATTCTGTTACCTTTGAGGATAATGGAACTTATGATTCTACCAGAGAAAAGAATCTTACACTGAACGGGATTGCCTATAAAGTCCTGAAAATCCTTGAGTCCAACGGGGATTCCATCAGTACCGGCTTCCATATTGTTTTGGATGAGAGCGGGAATTATGCTTTTGATGTTGATGAGGGATTTACTCTGAACCGTTTTCGTGCGGATATTTACGGAGAACCGTTGATTGATAACCTGACAAAAAAACAGAAAAATGCCACTGCAGATCAGATGATCGAGTTTATGAGCGGAAAAGAGGGATTTTCCATTGTTCTTTACGGCGATAATGCTTATACCAAAGAAGAACTGACATCCCATGGACTTCCGGAGAACCTGTCAAAGCAGGATATACTTGAGCTTTCCAAAATCCGCTATGCACTGAGCACTAACAGCTTCAAGAAGTACATGGCCGTTACGATCGCTTCAAATATAAGTGAAAAATCTGTAGCTGCAATCAGAGAAAATCAGCCGGAGCTTCAGGGAATTGACATTGTAGAGGATTCTGTCCGCAAATACATTGATGATGCAAGCATGGGACCAATTCTTGGTTATACGGGACAGGCTTCTTCAGAAGAGCTTGAAGAACTGAGACAGAAGAATCCTGATTATTCAAATGATGCGATCATCGGTAAATCGGGAATTGAGAAATATATGGAAACATCTCTTCAGGGAACAGACGGTGAAGAAACTGTCACTGTCGATAACCTTGGTAAAGTACTTAAGATTGACGACAGCACGAGAGTAGAACCTGTCGCAGGTAACGATACCTATCTTACCATAGACAGCAGCTGGCAGTCCGCCATCTATCAGATACTGAAACAGAGAGTTGCCGGAATCCTTTTATCCAAGATCGAAGCATCCAAAACCTATGATTTCAGTGTAAATGATGCTGCACAGATTAAGATACCGATCTATGATGTATATAATGCCCTGATTGCCAACAGTGTCATTGATATCAGTAAATTCAGTGATGCCAACGCCTCCGATACAGAAAAAAATTTATATGCCAAATTTCAACAAAAACAGCAACAGGTTTTTGATACAATAACTAACAGGCTGACAGCTGAGAATCCACCGGCCGTAAAAGATGAAGATGATCAGATCCAAGAATATCTTACTTATATCTGTGATGATCTTCTCAGAGATACGCTGGGGATTATCTCAAAGAATGCCATTGATACCTCTGACAGTACTTATCAGAAATGGACAACCGATAAAGATATCAGTCTGAAAGATTATCTGACATATGCGGCAAGTCAGAACTGGATCGATATTTCCAAATTTTCTACAGAAGGAGATTATCTGGATTCCGATGAAGTATATCAGGCTCTTACAGATTATCTGATCGATTATCTTAAAAAAGACACCAATTTCTCAAAACTTCTGTATAAGTATATGCTTCAGGAGGACACCATTTCCGGAAGCGAGATCTGTCTGGTGCTGTATGAACAGGGAGTTTTATCAAAAGATGATGGCAGTTACGAGGCACTGGCCTCCGGCTCCATGACAGCTTATGACTTTATGATCAATAAAATTTATACTCTCGAAATAGAACCTGCACAGCTTGCACTGGAGCCATGTTCCGCTTCTGCGGTAATCACAGATGTCAAAACAGGAGATGTTCTGGCATGCGTATCCTATCCGGGATATGACAATAACCGTCTGGTAAATAACATGGATACGGATTATTATGCGAAATTATCTACAGATAAATCCAGTCCGTTTTTCAATAAAGCAACCCAACAGACAGCAGCACCAGGTTCTACATTTAAGATTCTGTCTACAATTGCCGGAATGTCTGAAGGAGTGATCGATGACGGAACATACATTAACTGTACCGGCTCCTTTGATCTTGTAACACCTCCGATCAACTGCTGGAACAAACAGGGACATGGAGAAATCGAGATCAGGGAGGCGATTGAGCAGTCCTGTAACTCTTATTTCAACATGGTTGGTTTTAAACTTGGTCAGGATGCAGACGGAAACTTTTCAGAAAACCGAAGCCTGAGTGTACTGCAAAAATATGCTTCAGAGATTGGTCTGGATAAGAAAACAGGTATCGAGATCACAGAATCCGCACCTCATGTGTCAGATTCCTACGCAGTCCCGTCTTATATCGGACAGGGTACCAATGCTTATACCACCAGTCAGCTGGCACGTTATGCAACAGCGATCGCTACCAGTGGAAATGTTTATGATCTGACTTTACTTGACAGACAGACAGATTCCAAGGGTAATACTTTAAAAAAATATGAGCCGGATATCATTAATACAGTTGATGTATCACAGAATGTGTGGGATGATATTCACGACGGAATGTACCGGGTAGTACAGATTCACAGACAGTTTGACGGACTTGGCGTGGATGTGGCAGGTAAAACCGGTACAGCCGAGGTAAATGTTTATCATCCAAACCATGGTATGTTTGTGGGATATGCCCCGGCTTCAGATCCTGAATATGCGATTGCAGTGCGTATTGAGAATGGATATGCTTCCGGTAATGCGTGTCTTGCAGCTGATGATATTTTTAAATATATCTTTGAATTAACTGATGAAAAGTCTATTCTTACCGGTGTTGCGGCAAGTGATACCAGTGACACTTCGAATGACTGAAACTACCATACAGGAGAATACCAGAAGAATGGAAATTTTTTCAGGGAGGAAATTGTAACTATGAGTGAAGTCATTGTGATTACTTCCGGCAAAGGCGGAGTAGGAAAAACCACAACTGTCGCCAATATCGGAACAGGTCTGGCTATGCTGGGCAAAAAAGTTGTTGTGGTTGATACAGATATCGGTCTGCGGAATCTGGATGTTGTTCTGGGCCTGGAGAACAGGATTGTCTATAATCTGGTGGATGTCATTAACGGAAGCTGCCGTCTGCGACAGGCTCTGATCAAGGATAAAAGACATCCGGAATTATGTCTTCTGCCATCTGCGCAGACAAAAGACAAATCCGCTGTGTCTCCGGAACAGATGATAAAACTGACCGACGATCTGAGAGAACAGTTTGATTATATTCTTCTGGACTGTCCGGCAGGAATTGAACAGGGATTTAAAAATGCGATCGCAGGTGCTGATAAAGCCCTGGTAGTTACCACGCCGGAGGTTTCTGCGATACGTGATGCAGATCGGATCATCGGACTCCTGGAAGCCAACGAGATCAGAGATATCAGCCTGATCATCAATCGCCTGCGGCCGGATATGATTGCAAGAGGTGATATGATGTCCGTAGATGATGTAACGGATATCCTTGCTGTTGATCTGATCGGAACAATTCTGGATGATGAACAGATTGTGATTGCCACAAATCAGGGGGAGCCTCTTTCCGGGAAATCTTCTCAGGCAGAAGAAGAATACATGAATATCTGTAAACGCCTCTTAGGTGAAGAGATTCCGTTTGCAGACATTAACAGGAAGCAGGGGTTATTAAGAAAAATAGGTAGTTTTTTCAAAAAGTAGCCTGTATTTATAAGGGGGAATCTGTGTGAAAGCTTTTTTTAAAGAAAAGAAGCGTTCAGCCGGATATGCAAGAGACCGCATGAAGCTTCTGCTGATCTCGGAACGTATCGACTGCTCTCCACAGATGATGAAAATGTTGCGGAATGATATGATACATACCGTAAAAAAATACCTTACTATTGATGAAGAACAGGTAAAAATCCAGATTACGCAGGAACCTGCAGTACTCCATGCGTATATTCCTGTTTTAAACAAAAAGGATAACCGTTTGGTATCTTCACAGTTACTAAAAAGGACAGATAAATTATGTTAAAGCAATATAAATTAAGATTTTACAATTTCAGACTGATCATTTTCCTGCTGGCGATCAGCCTGATAGGAGTTACACTGGTAGGCACAGCAGCATCGGACCTGCGATCAAAGCAGTTTGCCGGAGTAATACTTGGACTTATTGTCATGCTGATCCTTTCTTTGCTGGATTACTCATGGATCATGAACTTTCAGTGGATCATGTATGGATTTAATATTATCATGCTGATCGTTGTGCGTATTGCGGGTGACAGTGCTAACGGTGCTGCCAGATGGATCGGTATCGGATCTTTCCGATTTCAGCCGACAGAATTATCAAAGATTATCCTGATCGTATTCTTTGCAAAATTTTTTATGGATCATGAGGAGACACTGAATACACTTAAAACGCTGGCATTATCCGGCGTATTACTGGCAGTACCTCTGTTCCTGATCCTGGAACAGCCGGACCTGAAAAATACAATTACTGTTGTAATAATTTTCTGTATTATGATCTATGTTGCAGGTTTAAGCTATAAGATCATCGGAGGAGCACTGCTTATTGCTGTTCCATTGACCATTATTTTTTTATCAATTGTTGTCCAGCCGGATCAGAAACTGCTTAAGGATTACCAGAGAAGCCGTATCATGTCTTTTTTGTATCCGGAAAACGAAGAATACTCGGATGATATTGAACAGCAGAATAACTCTAAAACTGCAATTGCTTCAGGGGAACTGGTTGGTAAGAAATTAAGCGGTGATGACAGTACAACTTCTGTAAATCAGGGAAACTTCGTGGCAGAGAATCAGACAGACTTTATTTTTGCTGTTGCAGGTGAAGAGTACGGATTTATTGGATGCGTGATAATTGTATTGCTGCTTTTGGCAATTGCCTTTGAATGTATCCGGATGAGTCTTCGGGCAAAAGATTTGTCAGGAAAGGTTCTTTGCTGTGGAATCGGCGGCCTGATCGCACTACAGAGCTTCATTAATATCTGTGTTGCAACAGGTCTTGCGCCTAATACGGGAACTCCCCTTCCTTTTGTAAGCTATGGACTGACTTCGCTGGTAAGTCTGTATATTGGTATGGGGCTTGTACTCAATGTAGGACTTCAGAGCAGCACATACAATAAAGAAATTATTCAAAAAGAAATTGACAGAAGAGAGGATTACTTATGAGAACAAAAAAGAAATCTTCCGGTAAAATACCGGAAAAGAAATCTGCTGTTCCATACAAATCTGCAGCTCCGCACAGACACAAACCTTCCAGACCGCTTCAGACAGTCAAACTGCCGAAATCGCAGATGCCATCCAGACAAACAGAGGAGCATCAGGCTCTGCTGCGTACAAAATATCATAAAAAGCGTCAGAGATTAAAACATATATTCAGGATTCTGGTTGGTGTATTTGTGATTCTTGCAGCTGCCGGCGGTGTTTTTTACGGATGGAATATATTAAGCGGAAATTATTTTGGTACTCCTGAACAGGCTTTTGATTCTTCTGAAGTTTTCACAAATGCCCTTGCAGCTAAGGAAAATATGAGAACAGAATCTTTTGCCCAGAAATTATGTGTTTCCTCCAAAGGAAATGTTGATTGTATTAAGAATGCCCAGCTGGAAGAAGGACAGAAAGGGCTGCTGTTCAGTCTGAGCAATCATAAAGTACTGTATGCAAACGGCATTTATGATAAGGTGTATCCTGCAAGTATTACCAAGATCATGACAGCAATGCTTGCATTACAAAGTGGAAAACTGAATGACACTGTCACGATCACTCAGGATAATGTTACACTGGAGGATGGATCACAGGTCTGCGGATTTGTGGCCGGCGATCAGGTTACCCTTGATCAGCTTCTCCACTGTCTGCTTGTATATTCCGGCAATGATGCAGCTTCTGCCATTGCGGAATATGTTGGAGGCAGTACAGAGAACTTCGTACAGATGATGAATGATTATGCCGCAAAGCTTGGATGTACAGGAACACATTTTTCCAATCCACATGGACTGCAGGATGAAAATCACTATACAACACCATATGATATTTATCTGATGCTGAATGAAGCATTCACCTACCCTGAATTTACAGAAATTACAGAGTTGCCGTCTTATACAGTAACCTATACAGGCTCAGACGGAACAGAAAAAAGCACCACGCTTACCGCAACAGACCATTATCTTACCGGAGAGGCAACAGCCCCAAAAGATGTTACAATTCTCGGTGGTAAAACCGGAACAACAGAAGTAGCCGGCAATTGTCTTGCAATCCTTACACAGAATGCATACGGAAAAACTTTTGTTTCAATTGTAATGGGAGCTGCTACGAAAGAACTTCTGTATCAGGAGATGAATTCACTGCTTCAGAATATCAACAGTTAGTCAACATAAAACGGATACAGTTATCATTAATTGTATCCGTTTTATGTTATAGAAAATTCTCCGCAATGTTTTTATAACACCTATAACATAATAAAGTCTTCCGACAGGGGTCGTACAAGACCATCCACTTTGCTGTTACAAGAATTCCGGTTACATAAAAGAACGAGGTGAAAGATCATGAATAACAATTGTATTACAACATACACAGGCAGACATATAGATCCATTACATCCGGATCCGGATATGATCTGTATCGAAGATATTGCACATGCCTTATCTTTGATCTGCCGCGGAAACGGACAGGTAAAAACTTTTTTTTCAGTAGGTCAGCATTGCATCAACTGTGCCAGAGAAGCCCTTGCGCGAGGATATTCCAGGCGTGTGGCATTTGCCTGCCTTCTGCACGATGCCAGCGAATGTTATTTATCTGATGTGCCAAGACCATTCAAGAAAACCCTCTCAGGATATAAAGAGCAGGAGAAAAATCTGCTGGATCTGATCTATCAGAAATATCTTGGGAGCCCATTAAACGCAAAAGAAGAACAATTATTAAAAGAAATCGATGATGCTATGCTCTGGTTTGACCTTACATACCTGCTAAATGAACCCCAGGAAAGGGAAGCACCGGAGATTCATATTACAATAGATTATACGGTACGGGCTTTCGAGGAAACAGAAAAGGAATACCTGGAATTGTATAGCTTTTTTACCCATTGAAAAAAATAAATTTCCGCGAAGAAGAACTTTTGCAGGTATCCAATGATTTTCTTTCAGGATGAACTGATGCAAAATTGGGAACTTGCAAAAGATATGAAGCTTGGCTTGTATGTCTCGGGATTTTGGCATATTCATGCCAAAACACCTCGCGGGACAGTGGTGTGTGAACAGTAACATATTTTCAACAAAATTTCACAAAAAAATATAAATACCACTTGTGTTTTTGAATAATATGCACTATAATATAAAACATATTAATTAAAGTTTTTAGTCTAAATTAATATTATATGTGTCTAAGGAGGAAAACAGCATGGTTGAACTGATTGTAGGAAAGAAAGGCAAGGGCAAAACAAAAGTACTGTTAGATAAGGTAAATGGTGCGGTAAAAGAGGCAAATGGAAGTATTGTCTACTTAGACAAGAGCACAAAACATATGTATGAACTCAACAATAAAGTACGTCTTATTGATGTATCCGGATTCCCTATTAAGAATGCAGATGAATTTGTAGGATTTATCTGTGGTATCCTTTCTCAGGATCATGATCTTGAGCAGATTTATCTTGACAGTTTCCTTAAGGTAGCAAAATTGGAAGATAAAGACATTACAGGTACTCTGGGACAGTTAGATGAGATTGGTAAACAATTTAATGTTACTTTTGTAATTAGCGTATCTTTAGACAAAGAAGAGATTCCTGAAGCGCTCCATGGTAAGATCAGTGTAGCTTTATAACCATCTTTTATTATTAATACTAAAAACTACATAACATAAATAAAAAGGATACCTGTTAAGATATTTTCAGCAGATATCCTTTTTATTGCATTTTATAAGCATACCTGTTATCATGGAAAAACAATAAATATTAGGAGATGAGAGATATATGGAAGAATTATACAGAATAATTGAGCAAAAAATTAAAGATGCAGGATATCCAAGAGCAATTTCCGGTGAAATGGTTTACGGAGATATCTGCGACCAAATTGAAGGAAAAGAAAATGGCTCTTACGTTTTACTTTCCAAGGTTGAAGATGATGTTATTTTTGAATATCATATTACTGTAATGGATGATGAATTCAATCTTGGGTTACTGACAATACGTACTCCGGAAGGCGTATTTGAAACTGATTTTGATAAATAAAAATAGCTTTAACAGTTAGTAAATAGAATTCTGAAAAACATATCATAATCCAAACAGAATCAAGTATGTGACAGATATGTCTTATGTCTGTTATTTAAAGTTTATACAAAACTCCAGAGACATATCTGTCATTTTTCATACTTATCTTTTTATGTTTTTAATCTTCGCGTAAATGCACCGCTGTGGCCGCCTTACGACGTCTTGCATCATCCATAGCTGCATAATGTTTCTTTGTGGTGTTTACATCTCTGTGACCTAATACATCGGCTACAAGGTAAATATCGCCTGTTTCCTGATACAAAGTAGTACCGTAAGTACTGCGAAGCTTGTGTGGTGTGATTTTTTTTGTGGTCGTAATGGCACCTGCGTATTTTTTTACCAGATTTTCAACAGCCTGGATGCCAATCCTTTTTCGCTGGGTAGAGTAGAAGAGAGCGTGTTCATGCCCTGCTACAGGAACGATATTCTTACGAACTTCCAAGTACTTTTTCAAAGCTTTTTCTACCTCATGTCCAAAATATACAACCATTTCATTTCCACCTTTTCGGGTGACTTTAATCCCATTATTTTTAAAATCAACATCTTCAACATCAAGTCCTACACATTCAGATACACGAATCCCGGTACCAAGCAGGAGAGTAACGATGGCAAGATCACGCTCCTTGGTTTTTTCATAATAAACACGTTTCTGTCCGGTAAGCTCATCACCGCAGTGCTCTATATGATCCAATAACATGGCAACTTCATCAGCATCAAGACGTATAATATTTTTTTCATGAGTTTTCGGAACATCTACAAGAACAGTTGGGTTCGTCTGGATAAATTCATGTTTATAATAATATGCATAAAAACTTCTCAATGCAGAAATTTTTCTTTTCAGGCCACGTTCACCATTGGTTTCTGTTTTATCACCATTTTTATATACTTTAAGATATTCCTGATATTCCTCGATATCTATAGCTTTAAGCTGATCCAGAACATCAACGGTAAAATCTTTCATGGAATAGTCCTTAAAGGCAGGATTTTCATCCAGGAGAAACTGAAAAAAGATTCGGATATCATACGCATAGGAAATTCGTGTTTTGGTAGTAGTAAGCGGATCCATAGCACGAAAATAATCCTTGCAGAAATCAGGCAGTGTTTTCAAAACAGCTCGAAGCTTCAAAATATTTGAAATATCGGTCTGTTCATGGTAAGTGACTTTCTTGCTATCATTATAATAATCAATATATTTATCCATAAAAAATCTCCTTAAAAAAAATTATTTTATAACTTCTTAATGTTAAGAATATTGTTGAGAATATTTAAGACATATAAATCATCAAAATTGATAATGATTAATAATTGCAGAGAAAATGCCTTTGTCAATAAACGATTACAGCGCAAAGACAGCTGCAGTCTACATCTATATGAAAAACTCGCGTTTGTCGTATAGATGTAGATAACATAAAAACATACTACTTTCGTATGTTTTTATGTTATCTTATTGTTGCCAACCAGTACATCCATTTATTGTTTCCGGATTTATTTTTGCGTGCTAATTGTTTGTATTTATCAAATAATAACTTTTTTCTGCCTTCATATCAAAAACATTGATTGAATTACTTAGCGTTCAATTTAAATTCTTTCTACAGCAATTTTTTGTCAATAATCTGGTAGTTTGCCCGATGTATATACAAGGCTTTTTCGTCAACCATAAGTTTCGTCATTTTTGGAAGGTCTTCCGGAACGTTTTTTTCTCTTTTGTAACATAATACCTCCACTTTTCGTTTTCCCGGAAAACTATAGTTTTACAGACAATCTGTAATAATGCGATTCAATTCCGGAAGCTCTTTTTTGAGAGCGATCAGTTTCCCATCTTTTAGAAAACAATGTCTGGAATAAGCGGTTGTGCAGATTTCATTTCTGCTCGCATTAAAAAATTCATAATTAAATTCCAGAGAAATTCCATTATACTGCTTAATGCCAACGCGGATCCGGATTTCATCATCGAAGAAAACTTGCTTTCTATATGCAACTGAAATTTCCACAACAGGGGAGATCACTCCCAACTCTTCTACTTTCTTATAGCTGAAACCCATCCGGCTCATATATCCAATCCTGGCCTCTTCCATCCATTTTACATAATTAGAGTGATGGATAATGCCCATCTGGTCTGTTTCATGATATTGCGCTTTTCTGTAATAAGTGTATGTTTTTTCTGATTCTTCCTTCATATACCATATATCCTTTTTTATATATTTATAAAATGAAAATAACTATACCACTCGCTTGTCTGCGAAACGATGTAGTAGAGCGTGCAGATTGCGGGAATGATTTTTCAGACACGCTCTAGCTGAAACCGGTTAATTATGACGGTCTCTTCACATAATTCAGAGGATTCTGATTTACCCCATTAACCATAACCCCAAAATGAAGATGAGGCCCGGTGCTGTTCCCGGTGCTTCCTACATATCCGATAATATCACCTTTTTTGACCTTATCTCCTACACTCAGATTTGGGTTAAATTTAGACTGGTGCATATATTCTGTGATAAGTCCCTTTCCATCATGATTGATCTTGGTATAATATCCGGCACCGCCTGACGCTGCCGGTGAAAGCATGGCAACAATGGTTCCTGATGCTGCCGCATAAATCGGTGTTCCTGTAGGAGCAGGAATGTCAATTCCTTTATGATTGGTAGAACCGACTCCTCCCGGAGATTCCCTGTTTCCAAAATAACTGCTGATATAGGAATAACCGGAGCTTAAAGGCCACCGGAAAGAAACTCCGTTCTGATAGTCAGGAATAAGAGAACCATCTTCTCCAACATAATGATTATCATCAATCCACTGATTTGTAACCAGAGCACCTGTAGAGGAACTCAGGTAATACTTCTCTCCATCTACAGTAACCCACCCACTTTCACGTTCACATGTAGAAGGATTCATATAATATTTCTTTCCGTCTACTGTCAGCCATCCAGAGGCCAGCACCCCATCTGATTTCGCATAATAATGAGCACTTTTTTTCGTGATCCACTTACTGCTGGCAAGTTTTCCGTCAGACTCAAAATAATATCTTTTCCCAGATGACGATTTCAGGATAATATCATCGTAACGGATTCCATTAGTTTTCTTAAAATAATACTTGTGTCCGTTGATCGTCTGCCATCCCGTAACCAGTTTACAATCTGATTTCCTGAAATACCGATAATAGGAATCCGGTTTATAGAAGCCTTTGACAAGTTTACCATTTGAAGCTGCATAATAATAAGAACCGTCTGTTTCTTTATACCATCCGCTTCTGACCAGCTGACCGGTATTTCTGTTAAAGGAATACCAGCTTCCCTTTACTTTCAGACGCCCTTTTGCCATAGTGCCATTGGCCTGAAGATAATAGGTGGAATTCCCGCTTTTGCGAAAACAGTTTTTATACATTTTTCCTTTTTCATTAAAGCAGTAATATACATTATTTACTTTATGGAAACCGGATCGTATCACCCCGTCATTCCAGAAATAGTATTTATTCCCTGCAGCTGTAGTTACCCATCCGGTATGCATATATCCTTTTTTTTCATCAAAGAAATACGTTTTTCCATTTACTGTCTGCCAGGTAGTAAGCATTTTACCTTTTTCATTAAAACAGTACTTTTTTCCACTGATGGTCAGAATTCCGGCTTTGGCTGCACCGGTCTTTCCGAAATAGTACTGATTTCCTGCAGCACTTTTGTACCAGCCGGTAGCTTTTTTTCCGTTCTTATCGTAATAGTACCAGCTTCCGTTTTTTTTCACAAATCCTGTCTGCTTTTTGGAAGTTGCTGCAGCCTGAACCGGTACAGAGAAACCGGAAAAGATTCCACCCTGCAGAGCCAGTGCCAGAACCAAAAGAAAAGCTGTCAAATATAACTTTTTTTTCTTCATAGTAACTCCTGTGTGTGTTTTTTTGTAACTGTGAAGGTTTACTTATTTTTCTCTCGTTTATTCTTTAATTCAACATATCTGTTCTTCAGGAAAATCCCTGCTTTTTTGATATATCCCCATATTATGTTTAAAATCCGCAGGAGATATTTCCATATGGTTATGACCAGTCCGGAAAGCGGATTCCATATTTTCATAAAGAAATTATTTTTTCTCGCTTCCAGTTCTTCCGGTGAAACCTTGTGTTTTTCTTCCTTGCAAAGAGGAAGTACTTCACCTGTCTGTTCATCCAGACAGTCAATATTTATATATGTCTCCTCTTCTGCCGGCATTTTTTTGTCATTAAGAGAATGATTGATCAATCTCCAGATCAGAGCATAAAGTACGGCAAATACAGGAACTCCTGCAATCATTCCCGGAACCCCAAAGAGACCGCCCCCGATCATGATGGCAACAATAACCATAAAACTGGAAAGTCCGGTAGAGTCTCCGAGAATTTTCGGACCAAGGATATTTCCATCAAACTGCTGAAGAAGCAGGATAAAAATTGCAAAATACAGACCTTTTATGGGATCTACTACTAAAATAAGCAAAATACATGGAATGGCTCCGATGTAAGGACCAAAAAACGGAATGACATTTGTCACACCGATAATTACACTGATAAGAATTGGATACGGCAAATCCAAAAGCAACATTCCAAAATAACACAAAATTCCAATAATAGCAGAATCCAGAAGTTTTCCGTATATGAAACCACCAAAAGTCTTGTCTGTAAAACGCATAACGCGTATAAGCATATTTGCCCATTTATGAGGCAATATAGCATATACCATCATTTTGCTTTTGGCAACAAATTTCTCTTTGTCTGCAAGTACATACAAAGCTACAATGGCACCGATTAGAAAATTCTTCATAAAGATCAGGATATCAAAAATACCTGCTGAAACATTTTTGAGCATATCCTGCATCTGCGGAAGAATATCGGTAGTAAGATATTCCTGTGCTTTTGCAGAGTACTGGTTGATCATATCGAGCATTTCAGGATTCAGTTTCCATCCATGCTCAACAAATGAATTGAGCCACTTTTCAATAACTTTTATATAGTACGGAAAACTGTAAATAATACTCATGATACTTCGGATCAACTGAGGAAGCACCATCATCAGTAATGCGTAAATGATAATCCAGAACAGGAACATGGAAAAAAGGACACATCCCCATCGAATAGCCCGTTTTCCTTTTTTCTGTAACTTAATATTATGCTTTTCCAGCTGCGGATAGATCAGCTTCTGCTCAAAGAGATTGATCAGCGGACTGAGAATATAAGCAAGGATTACACCATAGATAATAGGCGCCATAATTCCCAGAAAAGTTTTGATTCCCACAATCAGGGTTTTCATGTGAAATATGCCATAATAAAACAGCATACTGGCGGCAATTACCAGAAAAGCGGTTACACCCCAGTGTAAATATCGGTTGTCCCAACGAAATTTCATAATGTCCTCCTTTTTAACATGGTATGATTATAGCATATATTTCAACAAATGTCATGAAAATTTAATATATATTAAAAAAAATTATAGCAGTCTTGTTACTGTTCATACACCACTATCCCGAGGCATACAAGCCAAAATTCCATTGCCGCAGGCAATCTGGAATGAATTGAAAAGACTGTTATAAATTCATCCAAAAACAGATACTTTACCAAGGATGTGGTAAAGTATCTGTAAAAATATAATCCTATTTATTTTTTATTGAATCAAAAATCTCAATTGCCTGAATGATTGCTTTTGCTGCACCATCAATTCCAAGTTTGCTGCTGTCTACGCAGAGATTGTAGCTTGAAGCAGCACCCCATTTCTTATTGGTGTAGTAATTATAGTAACTGGAACGGCTCTTGTCTGTCTTATTGATCATGTCTTTTGCTTCTTTTGCAGTTTTATTATGTTTCTGTGAAAGACGGTTAATCCTCCAGTCTGTATCTGCATGTACAAATACACTGAAACAGTCTTTATACTCTGACAACGCATAATCTGCACATCTTCCGACCATAACGCATGGACCTTCGGAGGCCAGTTTCTTGATTGCGTCAAACTGTGCAAGAAATACTTTGTGGTTCATAGGCATATCTGTAAATCCTGAAGAAGAATAACCAAATGAGTAGGTATCCATAACCAGAGAATATAAAAAGCTGTTAGTTGGTCTTTCATCATGATTCTCAAAAAGTTCTTTGCAGATACCGCTTTCATTTGCTGCGTGTTCGAGAAGTTCTTTATCATAACATTTAATACCAAAATATTTGGCAACTTCCTGACCTATCTGTCTTCCTCCACTGCCGTACTCACGACCAATTGTAATAATTGAACTCGTACTATTCATAGTCTGCACTCCCTTCTGTTACATATTCGATAGACATATTATACAATATTTCCAAAAAAATGCAAACTACTTTCGTAATTTTTCTAATAATTTAACGAAATATTCAGGTAAAGGAGCTGTAAACTCCATATATTCGCCCGTTGATGGATGAACAAAGCCAAGAATCATTGCATGAAGCGTCTGCCCCTGCAGATGATAAGGATTCTTACCGGAACCGTACACTTCATCACCCAGAAGTGGATGACCGATACTTGTCATATGCACACGAATCTGATGCGTTCTGCCTGTTTCCAGACGGCATTCCACATAAGTGGCATTTTTGAAACGTTCCAGAACTTTATAATGTGTGACAGCATCCTTGCCGTTTTTATAGTTGACAGCCATCTTTTTGCGGTCAATCGGATGGCGCCCGATGGGACCTTCGATCGTCCCTTCGTCTTCTTTCAGTACTCCTGCTACGATTGCCCGGTATCTACGCCTGATAGAATGCTCTTTTAACTGTTCTGCCAGGTTGCGGTGTGCATTATCATTCTTGCATACAAGAAGTGCACCTGTGGTATCCTTATCGATTCTGTGGACAATACCAGGACGCAGAACACCATTGATTCCCGACAGATTGTCCTTACAGTGAAACATAATAGCATTTACCAATGTTCCGGAAGTATGTCCGGCACTGGGATGAACCACCATCCCCTTTGGTTTATTTACAATAAGTACATCATCATCTTCATAAAGAATATCCAGAGGGATATCTTCCGGAAGTATATCCGGCTCTTTTATGTCAGGAACTGCTACGGAGATTTCATCTCCTTCCTGAACTTTGTAGTTGGCTTTTACAGTAGAACCATTGACGGTTATTTTCTGCTCTTTAAGCAGCTTTTGAATATAAGAACGTGACAGTTCTTCGTTCATTTCAGAAAGATAGCGGTCAATCCGGATACCGGACTGACCGTCAGAAACCTGATAATTAAGAATTTCCATAATACTAATCCTTTTTTATTCTTAAGAAGTCATAATCTTCATCATTTTTGTATCTGAAACACACCAGCATAACAAGTAATATGCCACTGCATACCACATACATATCAGCTATATTAAATACCGGAAAATCAATCAGTGAAAAATAGATAAAATCCACAACATAGCCTCTGCATACTCTGTCAATAAAATTTCCAAGAGCACCGGAAACCATTACCAGTGCAGTTACTGACAGCGGCAGATAATATCTGTTTTTCGGGATTCTGGCATATACATAGATAAATACACCAAAAAACAAAAGGCACAAAATCACAAACACCGGAATTTTACCTTCAAACAATCCAAAGGCCATTCCACGATTTTCGAGATACCGTAATTGAAGAACTCCTGGAATGAGAGAGATATCAGGCTGATCTTTCAGTTGTGCCAGAACAAGAGATTTACTTCCCTGATCCAGGATTGTCAGCAAAAGGATAATAATACAGCCTCTAATCCAGTGCATACATGAAGATACGGAGGAAACAGCTGTCATATCAGAATCTCCCGGATTGCCTGGAGCAGTTCCTCATCTGTGACAGTTTTGTCTATAAAACTTTTACCAATCCCGTCCATAAGGATAAATTTAATATGACCGGCTTCCATTTTTTTGTCTTTTTTTGTTGCTGCCAGGACATCCCCGGCATTCAGTGAATCAACAGAAAGAGGAAGATTATAAGAATGGCACCCTTTTCTGATCTCTTCGTATTCTTCTTCTGTTAATAATCCTCTCTGCATGGAAAGATAAGCGGCAGCGATCAGACCGACTCCAACACACTGTCCATGAAGCAGCTGAAAGTTTTTCATTTTTTCGACTGCATGTCCGACTGTGTGACCAAGATTTAAAAGTGCACGTTCTCCCTGCTCCTTCGGATCACGCTCTACCACACCTGCCTTGATCTCGCAGCATCTGCGGATCATTCTGGAAAGCATACTCAGATCCAATTTACTGATCTCAGGCTGATTCTTACATACAAAACGGAAGAACTCTTCATCGCAGATCAGTCCTGTCTTAAGAATTTCACCCATTCCACAGGTGAATTCCCGATTCGGAAGAGACTTCAGGGTACTCATATTCATATATACAAGGCGGGGCTGATGGAAAGCTCCTACCATGTTTTTGTACTGAAGGAAGTCAACACCTGTTTTACCTCCTACGCTGCTGTCAACCTGTGCCAGAAGCGTAGTAGGAACCTGGATAAAATCAATCCCTCTCAGGTAAGTGGAAGCTCCGAAACCTGTCAGATCACCTACAACACCGCCGCCCAGCGCAACCAGCAGACCTTTTCTGTCTATTTCATTCTCAATCAAAGTTTTATATAATTCCTGTACTGTATTCAGGTTTTTGTTCTTTTCACCAGCTTCAAATACAAAAGAGAATATTTCAGAGGAAATTTCCTGAAGAGCTGATTTAACTGCCTCATGATAAAGAGGTGCAACATGACTGTCTGTCACAATACAGATTTTCCGGTTTTCAAGTCCTTCTTCTCTGATCGCACCGGCAAGATCCTGAAAGTCATTTTTAAAATAAATAGGATAATGGAAATCTCCTTCCCGTTTTACAAGTAATTTCTGTTCTGCCATTTTCCTGTTCTCCTTTTATTACAAAATTTATACATAGCGCATAATACGCACACTGCAGCGTCCTTTTTTTGTCTGGTGAGAAACACCGTCAAAAATGAACCGTCCTTTCCCACGTACAGATATAATGTCACCATCTTTCGGCTCATATCCGTTGCTGGTGATCAGTTTTCCGTTGACAAAAACCTGCCCGCCTTCAATATAAGATACCATACTGCTTCTGGATGTCTTAAAAGCAAGCGAGATCAATGAATCCAGACGTACCGAAGCGCAGGTACCGCTGACAGATTCAAGGACAGGGCGTGGAAATTCATCAGAATCCTCCACTTTTGTGATCAGAATATTGGTATGACGGACCCGGCACAGATTTTCAAGAAAGAATTCCGTCATTTTGTTCTGGCAGAAAAACCAGGCAGCTTTTTTCTGAACAACAATATCACCGATCACACTTCTGTCTACTCCAAGATTGAGAAGTGCACCGAGATAATCACGATGAGAAAGCTCTTCAGAGAATTTAAGAGCCTTTGGTTCAATCCTCAGACAGTCGATGGGATATTCCCATGTAAAAGCAAGAGCATCAGGATGAAATGCAACCATCTGACGCTCCGCATTCTCATAGCCTCCGGACGTCTCCATAACAATCTGGGGAAACTGATGTTTCAGGCTACTGACTATATTCTGTTCATTTAAATTAAGAAAATCCGAAAATGTAACGATATCTCTCTGCCAGGAGAGATTTGCCAATTCCCGGATTCTCTTAAGAAAAAATTCGTCTTTTTCCATCCTGGATCAATATCCTGCTCTTACAGACGGAGCAGAGCCTCCCAGAATATTCTGAAGGTCACCGGTAATATCTACATTGTACGGTCCAAGTACAAAGATATAGCTGGATACTTTCTGAAGGCTGCCGCCTAAAGAATAGCATGCACCGGACGTGAAATCGATGATTCTCTGTGCCAGTTCCACATCAATTCCCTCCAGATTCAAAATAACAGTAGAATTATCTACTAAAGTGTCAGCAATCTCACGAGTATCTTCCATAGAAGAAGGTTTGATCACACAGACTTCCATATTTGGGCCCTGATTTGATTTGCGGCTGCTTCTCATTGGAGTAATCTTGGAAGATGCTGCAGGACGTGTCTGGCGTTCGGCGCGTTCCTGTTTAACCGTAACCTTAGACGGAGCCGAAGCGGTCTGTTTTGGAGCAGATGCCTGTTTAGGAGCTGTCTTTACTGCTTTCTCTTCTACATCATCGAAGTCATCATTATCGTCGGATTCTTTTTTCTTAGAGAATTTATCAAAAAATTTCTTCTTTGGTTTCTCATCGAAATCGTCATCGAGAAAGTCATCATCTTCTTCCTCATCTAACAGATCATCATCTAAGAATCCATCATCATCATAATCATCGTTTAATTTGATGGCATCTAAAAATTTATCTAAAACGCCCATTTTAATCTCCAATCTTATTTTAATCTTCTTTTATTGAGTAATCTCTTTCGCCAAAGATACCCGTTCCCACGCGCACCATAGTGGCCCCTTCCTCAACTGCGACCTGATAATCATTTGTCATTCCCATACTCAGGACGCTCATATTAACATTATTAATGTTTTTGGCCGCAATGTCAACACTTAATTTCTTTAATTTTTGAAAAACTTCTCTGTTTTCTTCAGGATTTGCTACAAATGGTGCAATTGTCATAAGTCCTTTTACCTGAAGATGCTCATAAGAAGAAATTTCTTCCAGAAATGGTAATACCTCTTCGACTGAAAGGCCAAACTTACTTTCCTCTCCTGCTACATTTACTTCGATCAGAACCGGCATGCAGATATCTTTTTTTGCTGCCTCTTTTTCGATGGCCTCTGCCAGGCGGACAGAATCTACAGAGTGTACCATAGATACTTTATCAATAATATATTTCACTTTATTTCTCTGTAAATGTCCGATCATGTGCCACTGTACATCTGATGGCATCTGATCGTATTTATCTACGATCTCCTGAACCTTATTCTCCCCAAACACTCTTGCACCCGCATCATATGCTTCTTTCAGCATTTCCACCGGTTTGGTCTTACTGACCGCAATAAGAGTTACCTCTTGGGGAGAACGCCCTGCAGTATCGCAGGCCTCTTCAATATTCTTTTTCACAAGGTTTAGTTTATCAGCTAACATATTAAGCCTCCTTAATTAGTATAAAATGTCTTCTTCCTTTACTTTATCAGCGTTTCGAACAATGTGATCATATCTGGAAAGACCGTAGGTGGTGTTTTTAGATACAATAGCATATTCTTCGTTCTCATCAAGTATTTCAATACGGCGAAAAACCGCATAGCCTTTATTAATACAGTATACTCCCTCCAGGGTATCTGTCTCTCCGATCACATATTTTTCACCGGTATCCGTATTGATCAGGGCATCCCCTTCCTTAAATGAACTCTTGTCAACATAATAAATCTGAGGTTGTTCTGCTTCGTCCACTGCCAATTTGGAGACAGATGAATCATCAATGCTTGCGTAAATGCTCACATCTTTAAATGTTGTTTTATTTTTCCCCTCATAAAGGGTAAAACCTGTCTGATTATCCTGTGTAGTGGCCATTCTGGATGGAATCACATAAAAATCCTTGGTTACAATAGAGGTAAGAGGGATTTTCAGACCTACAACTGTGTTGGTTACAAGTTCAATGTCCAAAAAACGGTCAGATGCATAACGAATCAGACCTTTATTGAAATCAATCTGTCCATATTTGTCACCATCTATGGTAATAATGGAAAAATCTCCGTTTTGTGTCATATCGTCTTTTAAAAATTTGACACGTATTGTAGAACGGTCTTTCAGTTTTTCAACCTGTCTGTCGCTCAAAGGAATCAGAAGGCTCCAGCGTTCATCTGTGATAATGGTATAAATATCATCTCCTGCTTTTACCTTGTCGGAAGTTTTCAAATCTGTTTCATGGTAAGAATTCTGATCGAAATCTTCTGCCTTTACAGCATCTACTGTTTTTCCTTCATAATTATCCATGGAATATAAAACGATACCATCAGATTGGGACTGGCAGATAGTTTGATTTCCGGGATAAATATCTGCTGTTTTGTCATTGTCACCACTGTCATTTCCTTCACCGTCCTCATCTGAAGTAAGAGGAGCAGATGAGGTATTGCCAGACTCTGCATATTGAAGGATATTTCCCTTCAGTTCATATTTAAAGCTGTAGGTGCTGTTAAATTTACTTGAACTGAATCCTTTGGAAAAACTCATCATATCAGTCCGTACCTTTGAAAGTTCTTCCGGGGCAAGAGATGCCGGAGCAGAAGCTGTTTTTGTATCACTAAGTCCGTACACCGCTCCGGAAGCATTGATCTTACTGCCCTCCCTTGCATAATAAGTAATATAGCCTGATGAATCTGCCTTGCATAAACTTTCTTCACGTATGGCAAGACCGGTATATGTTTCGTTGCGGGATAAAGGTCCTGATGTAACCTGATAGGACTCAATATGAGTAGTTGTAAAATATAATATGGCACTGAATGCCATATATATGAATAAGATGCCAAACATGATCGTTCCGATATTCAGCCCCACGACCATGCGAAGCCTTGCCAGGATTCCCGGCATTTTTTTTGATTTATCATCAGACAATGGAATGTCTCCTTTTTGTGCAGTTCATAATCATTCTATAACTGTTCAGCGATTTCACAGTGACTGCTGAATAGTTACACCATTTTCCAAAATATTGTAACACTTTGCACATTTAAAAACAAGTTTATTCATAAAGAATTCACAGTAACGTAGCCAAAATTCATTCCAGATTGCCTGCGGCAATGGAATTTTGGCTTGTATGTCTCGGGATTTTGGCATATTCATGCCAAAACACCTCGCAGGATAGTGGTGTGTTAACTGTAACTAATAATCCCGTTACTGAGAATGGAGTAAACAGTAACGGGAGCACATAAGTAAGAACACATTTTCAGAATATAAGTTTGCTTTTTGTCAGGAATTATGATATGATAAAAAAATCAGAAACTGTTCAGTATCTCATAGAATAGCAGACTGCTGAATGGTTATGAAGAGTGTACGAACAAAAAATAACTTAAAAAGGAGGGTATAATTATGCCATATGGAAGAATCACGCCAAAGCAGCAGGAGATTCTTGATTACATAAAGAATGAGATTTTGAACCGGGGATTTCCACCGGCAGTTCGTGAAATCTGCGAGGCAGTCAACCTGAAATCTACTTCTTCCGTTCATTCACATCTGGAAGCACTGGAGAAAAATGGATATATCCGCAGAGATGCAACGAAACCACGTGCGATCGAGATTATTGATGACAATTTTAATCTGGTCCGCAGAGAGGTTGTGAATGTTCCCATCATAGGAACTGTGGCAGCCGGACAGCCACTTCTGGCAGTTGAGAATATTGAAGGCTATTTCCCTATCCCTGCAGAGTTTATGCCTAATTCACAGAGCTTTCTGTTGAAAGTAAAAGGGGAAAGTATGATAAACGCCGGAATTTTTGACGGAGATCAGGTTCTGGTAAAACAGCAGTCCACAGCAGAGGATGGAGATATTGTTGTTGCGCTGATCGATGACGGTGCTACAGTTAAGACTTTCCATAAAGAAAAAGGATACTATCGTCTCCAGCCGGAAAATGATACAATGGAGCCAATCCTTGTACATGAAGGTCTTCAGATTCTTGGCAAAGTATTTGGTGTGTTCCGTTTGTATGAGTAATATAACTGATACGTGAATAGTCAGGCAGATATTCGCAATCCGCTTCGCTACTTGCTCATAACCGAATCAAGCAAGTCCCCATACACTGCAAATTATACTATATCAATTCAAAAAAACAACAGAGGAAATCAGGTATCTCTTGATGATGATATCTGATTTCCTCTGTATTTTATTTTGCAAATTTCACAAAGTCAGGCGGATAAAATCATCCGCCTCGCTACGCAGTTCTACACCGAATAACTGTAAATTTTTCGTTACTGTTCACTGGTAATATCCCGCGAGGTGTTTTTTGTGAACGAAGGTCACAGAAAACCCGAGACATACCGCGCGACTTTATGCGATTAGCATAAAGTCTGTGCATCGCAAGCGTGTTGCTGTGAACAGAGTGAACAGTAACAATTTTTTCTACTTATTTCTCAAGAAATTCATTAACGTCAAGAACCTTACCATCTCTCCAGATTCTTTCGAGGTCATAGAAAAGACGATTCTCTTCGTCAAATACGTGAACGATCATATCGCCGTAATCCATAAGAACCCAGCTGGAGTTTCTGGTTCCCTCAATCTGTTTTGCTTCAAATCCGGCTCTGCCAAGTGTTTCATCTACATTGTCAACCATAGCCTGAACCTGATTCTGGTTGGAAGCACTTGCAATTACAAAATAATCGGCAATTACAGATACTTCATGGATATCTATCACCTTAATATCTTTTCCTTTTTTCTCATCAAGTGCGCGGCAGGCAAGTTTTGCCATTTCAAGTTCTCTGTTCATGGAAACAACCTCTCTTTCTATCTGCTTTTGTAACTGTTCAATATCTTCATGATCAACAGACTATTGAATAGCTACATATATCTTCTCTAAATAAATATTTATATCCGTAATCTGTTCTCCCTGTTGTGCTGTCCCCTATATGTAAAACTCTGCCAGTCGAGACAATTTATACTCAGGACTGTCTTTTCATGTGTAAATCCCTGTAATACAAGAAAGCATCTTTCGTAGCATTATCAATATCTTTCGGATTTTCCTCCAGATAAGCCAGTGTATCACCCAAAATCTTATACATACATTCGTCAAGATCCTGAAAAGCCAGTTTACGTACAATTGAAAGATTAGGAGCTTTATCACGTTTTGGTTCAATATAATCGGCAATATAGACGATTTTTTCCAACAGTGTCATCTCCGGCTTTCCGGTAGTATGCCAGGTGATGGCAGAAAGAATATTTTCATCTGTAACATCATACTTAGCCTTAGCTACGTAAGCTCCAAGCTTGGCATGAAGTAAAAAAGGATGCTCCTGTTCGAATTCAGATACCGAAATATGATGCTGGCTGCACATTTTCAGCTTCTTTTTGTTAGGAATACATTTTGCACAGTCATGGAGCAGTCCGGCAGTCTGGGCTGTGATCAGATCACAGTCATGAACCATGGCAAGTGCTGCACATGTAAACATAACTCCCAACGTATGTTCATAACGATCCTCATCCAGATATTTTGCTAATTTTTTCTGCATTTTTATAAAATCATACTCTGCCATCGGAAGATCATCCTTTCTTTTCGGCCAGACTGTAAATCTGGTTTTCTCTGATATACTCAATCACCGAATCAGGAATATAGTAACGCACACTTTTATCTTCGCTGATCCAGTTTCTGAGCATTTCGCTGGATACATCAAGGTTTGTGGTATTCAGTGTCAGAAATGTGCCATTATATTTAAGCGAAAGACGGTTCATTTCTGCTTCGAGCTCTGCGATTGTGGAATGATTTCTTACAGCAGTTACCAGAATGCAGTTTCTGCAGATTCTTTCCGGTTCACGCCATGTATCAAAGTCATACAGGGAGTCTGCGCCGATTATAAAATAATAATCAGTATCCGGATTCTTCTCTTTTAGCATTTCCAGTGTATGATAAGTGTAAGTATAACCATTTTCATGCATTTCAGTCAGCGACAGTTCAAAGTGAGGATTTCCGGTAATCGCCCTGCGGACCATTTCAACTCTTTCTTCATCTGTGGCACGTCCCTGACGGTTTCTCTTGTGAGGCGGATTTCCGGAAGGCATGAACAGTACCTTTTCCAGTCGGAACTGTTCGTATGCTTTCTCTCCCAGAATCAGATGCCCCATGTGGATGGGATCAAAAGTACCGCCCATAATACCAATTCTGTGTTTGATGTCAGCCATAAAAAACTCCGTATTATTTTCTGGGTAATTCAATTTTTTTCTTTTCGTTTTTGCCTTCACGGTATAAAACAATTTTCTTGCCGATAACCTGTACGATCTGGGAACGTGTACGTTCTGCCAGAACCTCAGCCATCTGGCGCGGATCCTCCAGGCAGTTCTGAAGAACACTGATCTTGATCAGTTCTCTGGCTGCAAGCGCCTCATCTACTGCGGCTGTGTTCTCAGGAGTAAGACCACCCTTTCCAAGCTGAAGGATTGGATCCATGGTCATTGCAAGACCTTTTAAATAAGCTCTCTGTTTACTTGTCATTTTTATTTTCCTCTGTTATTCTCTGCAAACGGACAAAATCATCCGTCTTACCACATCTGTTTCATTATTGAATCTATTTATACTATTTATAGTAATCAAAATCAAATCCGTACATACGCACAGTATCGCCTTCCTGAATGCCTGCCTTCTCAAGTTCTTCCAGGATGCCTCCCTCTTTCAGGAATTTCTGGAAGAATGCGAAACCTTTTTCGGAATCAAGATTTGTGTAGCCAAGCATCTTTTCAATCTTCGGTCCCTCGACAACAAAAATTGTCGGATCTTCAGGACTCTGCTCTACTGTATATGGAAGGTTTTCTCCGATCAACATATCTTCAGGGAAGAATTCCTGTTCAAATACTACAGGTTCCTGTGGGCAGCTGTCAAGAAGTTCTTTCACATGGAATAAAAGTTCTCTGACACCCTGACCGCTGACAGCGGAAATCGGATATACCTGGATTCCTTTTGGCTCAAATTCTGCCTTAAGTTTGTCAATCGGGCTCTCTTCGCCGTCTTCTGTATAGATACAGTCGATTTTATTTGCTGCGATTACCTGTGGTCTCGCAGCAATTTCCGGATTATAAGCTTCCAGTTCTTTATTAATCTTGTAAATATCATCGATTGGATCACGTCCCTCTGTAGATGCTGCATCTACAATGTGGATAATGACTCTGGTACGTTCAATGTGTCGGAGGAACTCATGTCCAAGTCCCACACCTTCGGAAGCACCTTCGATCAGACCGGGAATATCAGCGATCACAAAACCACCGTTTTCAGTATCTACAACACCAAGATTTGGGCTCAGGGTTGTAAAGTGATAGTTGGCGATTTTCGGCTGTGCGTTGGTAACACGGGAAAGGAATGTGGACTTTCCGACATTCGGGAATCCAACCAGACCTACGTCTGCGATTACTTTCAGCTCCAGAAGAACTTCCAGTTCCTGCGCAGGCTGTCCTGGCTGTGCATATTTCGGAACCTGCATGGTTGCAGTCGCATAATGCTGGTTTCCTTTGCCACCTCTTCCGCCTCTTAATACGATCTGGCGTTTATTTTCACCGGACATATCAGCAATTACTTTACCGGATTCTGCATCCATGATAACCGTTCCTTCCGGAACTTTTAATACAACATCTTTTCCATCGGCACCATGGCAGCGTTTTTTGCCGCCTTCCTGTCCGTCTTCTGCTTTATATTTTCTTCTGTGTCGGTAGTCGCCAAGGGTGTTCTGGCCTTCATCTACCTCAAATATCACGTCTCCTCCACGACCGCCGTCGCCGCCGTCAGGACCGCCATTCGGAACATATAATTCTCTGCGGAAACTTACATGGCCGTCGCCGCCTTTACCGGAGCGGATATAGATTTTCGCTCTGTCTGCAAACATATGACACACCTCTGTCCTTTACTAATGATTATTTCGTAATAGTAATCTTCTTAAATTAATGCATTTGAGACCGTTCAGCAGGATTTCGCGCTCTGATGAGTCGGATCAATATGCATTATTTACAAGGATTGCTATGGTTTCTTTTATATCATATAACTCTTTTAATCTATAGCAATTCTACTATAAAAGAAAGGCTCCAAACCCATATTAGATTTGAAGCCTTCGCTTAACCAGATTATTCTGCTTCTACTGGAACGATAGAAACCTGTTTCTTATCGCGTCCTTTTCTGGTAAATCTTACGACACCATCTTTAAGTGCAAATAAAGTATAATCTTTACCGCAACCTACGTTCTCACCAGCATGGATCTTAGTTCCGCGCTGTCTGTAAAGAATATTTCCAGCTTTAACAAACTGTCCGTCTGCTCTCTTCGCACCTAATCTCTTGGATTCGGAATCACGACCGTTCTTTGTAGAACCAACTCCTTTTTTATGTGCGAATAACTGAAGGTTCATTTTCATCATGTTGTTACACCTCCTTGACTTTTACTGTCAAATATCGATTGTTATAACTATGTTCAATTTCTGTTAATCCGAGAATCAGCGAATCCATGAGAAGGGTTCCCCTCTCAGTAACCGGAGCCGTAAAATGAAAAGATACATAGCCGTCATCTTCCTGCACTTCAAACTGATCATCTGTAAATGTCTCAAGAGAATTTACAGTATTGATCACCAGTACAGAAACAGCAGCACAGACAATATCCTGTCCTTCCTCTGCATATCCGGCGTGACCTTTCGAAACAAATTCCAGATAATTTCCATTTCTCTTCTTAACTGTAATTGTAATCATAATGACACCAGATTAACCGTTAATCTTTTCGATTTTTACTTTAGTGTACTGCTGTCTGTGACCGTTTTTCTTGTGATATCCAGTTTTTCTCTTGTATTTGTAAACGATAACTTTTTTTGCTTTACCGTTCTCAACTACAGTAGCGGTAACACTGGCATCTTTCACATCTTCACCAGCTTTTAATCCGTCATTGCTTACTGCAATAACATTATCAAAAGTAACAGTTTCACCAGCTTCAACACCGAGTTTCTCAACTCTGATTACGTCGCCTTCAGCAACTTTGTACTGTTTACCACCTGTTGCAATAATTGCGTACATCTGTGGCACCTCCTATAATCTTTACTCGCCAGATATGGTGACCTTTCGGTGCTTGTACCTCTCTGTGCGGCATCTCATTTATAATAGCGGACAAAATTCGATTTGTCAATAAGTTTTTTTCAATTTCTTTGAATTTTTTTTCTTTTATTTTACAGGTACAATTTCAATCCGGTATCCGTCAGGATCTGTGATAAAATACAAACTGCAGAGCAGTTATTCAGTTACGGAAAAATATCGATGAGAATTGCAGATGCTCGCTTGGTTTACATAATTATTTTATGGTAAACTATAATTCTCTGATTTCCTCAATCACAGGTTTTCGCACTTTCTTTCTGGTAAGTTCCAGGATGTGCAGTGGAGTGATGTCCACTGCTTTTGCCTTTACCGGATCTTTGCGCAGATATTTCTGCAGGACATGGAACAGTTCATCCTGATGATCCTGATTTTCCATATTAATAAAATCAATCAGAATAATTCCGGACAGGTTTCTGAGACGCAACTGTCTGGCAATTTCCTTTGCTGCCTCCAAATTGATTTTTCGGTAAGTTTCCTGCATTTTCTTTTTGCCTGTAAACTTTCCGCTGTTTACATCAATGGATACGAAGGCTTCTGTCTGCTGGATCACCAGAAATCCACCACTGTTCAGCCAGACTTTCTCATGCTGGATTTCTTCTAAGACAGTTTCCAGGCGATAAAGTTTGTAAAGAGGGAGAAGTTTATCATCATAAAACCGCAGCTTCTCTTTTTCCTCCGGGCTGTTACTGTTAAGATAGTCAGAAATCTGTCGGGATATCTCAGGGATATCTGTTATGATCCCTTCCAGGTTCCGGCTGTTGGCGTCGCGGACTGCAGAGATATAAAAAGGCTCTGTTCTATATACGCAGCTGAAACAGGTACGGGATCTTCCGTCTACAGCAGCCTTATGATACAGGCCCTCCAGGTATTCCAGTTCTTTCAGTATTTCTTCTTTTGATGCATCTGCTGCATTTGTACGAACGATGATACCAAACTCTTTATCCGGACGGTTAACTTCTGCTTCCATCCACTTACTGATACGGCTTCTGTCATCATTGGAAAGTTTGGAAGACAGACCAAATTTCTTATCACCGGTTGTAAGAACCAGATATTTGCCTGTAAAATTCAGATTCGTGGTTACAGCCGGTAGTTTTCCCTTCATTGCTTCCCGGCTGATCTGCACAAGGATTTCATCTCCTGCCTTTAATGGACGGTCACCTTTTTTTACAGAAGCATAAATCGCATTTGGAGCATCGGAAAGCTGCAGGTAGCATTTTTCCCCGGCAGAAATCTGTACGAATGCAGCACCGATATTGGCAGCTATATTCTCTATCTGTCCAACATAAATATTTCCAAGAGAAGATTTCTCCCCAACAGGTTCGAAGCGCAGTTCCATTACTTTACCGTCTTCTTCATACGCACATACATAGCATGGAATCTGCCGGATATTCATTTGGGTAATAATCAGTTTACTCAACTTCTTCACCCAGTGCTTCCAGAGTTACAAATTTATGTTCTTCCTCTGTTCCTTTATCTGCGTATACTTCCAGACGTTTGATGGAATAAGCAAATTCCGGAAGTTCTATGCCAAGCCATGAGAAGAATGTATCTGTTACCAGTTCCGGTTTTGTGTAATTGGCACTTGCGGAAGCAAGCATCATAAAGATCTTGTCTCCCTGAAGTTCCATCTTATAGATAAACGGGCGAATATCAATTTCCTTTTCGCTTCGTTTGGTCTTTTTCATTACTGTGATCTCCGGCTGCGCCAGGAAATCACTGATTTTATCTTTCCAGGAAATTTCAGGCTCTTTTCCCGGACGAAATTCTACATAATAATCGGCTGCTGCCACCAGTGACATTGCCTTACCCGCCTTTCCGTCCTCAACCTGACGGGTACTGAGTACATGTACCCCTTCTACCATCACTGCATCCAGACGTCTTGTGATCTCTGAAGTAGGAACTGTCTCTGCCAGCTCCAGATCGAAGTACTCTCCCAGACTTTCCGTACCAACTCCTAATGGTGCGGCAAAAGACATGATCATATGCGGACTGTATCCACCGGAAAAAGCAACCGGAAGATTGGCTCTGCGGATAGCCTTCTGGAAATAACGCATGGTATCCAGATGTCCCACAAATTTCACAGGACCCTCTTTGCTGAATTTAATTCTTACCTTCATAACATACACCTCCGCCATAACGCATAGCACCACAGCCGGAACATTTCTGACGGCAGTTTGGTGTTACGGTTTCTTTCTTTGCCTGTTCCCATTCGTGGATCAGGAACTTCTTGGTCACTCCTGCATCAATGAAATCCCATGGAAGGATCTCATCTGTGGAACGTTCTCTGAGAGTATAGAAATCAATATCTGTGTTGGTTTCCGCAAAAGATTCTTTCCATATATTATAGTCAAAACTCTCTGACCATGCATCGTAGATCGCACCTTTTTCATATGCTCTGAGGATAACTTTTGAACAACGGCGGTCACCTCTTGCAAGGAAACCTTCAAGAATCGTTACATCCGGCTCATGCCAGCTGTAGCGGATACTTCTCTGGTTTAACTGTGCGCGGATTTCGCTTTTTACGACCTTTGCTTTCTCCACGAAATCTTCCTCTCTGTACATACCTGCCCACTGGAATGGAGTAAATGGTTTCGGTACAAAGAAAGAGGTACTTACATTGACCTGAACCTTGCCATTACGTTTTTCTTTCGGCACTTCTTCATAATAAGTTTCTGCAATTTTCTGAGCAAGATGAGCAATACCTTTCATATCATCTTCTGTTTCAGTTGGAAGTCCGAGCATGAAGTAAAGCTTTACCTGATTCCATCCACCTTTGAATGCTTCACCTGCACCATGAAGAATATTCTCTTCAGTCAGACCTTTGTTGATAACATTACGCAGACGCTGGGAGCCTGCTTCCGGTGCGAAAGTAAGGCTACTCTTCTTTACATCCTGTACCTTGCTCATAACATCCAGGGCAAAAGCATCGATACGCAGGGATGGCAGAGAGATATTGACAGCATTGCCATGAAATTCTTCGATCAGGAAGTTTACCAGTTCCTTCAGCTCAGAATAATCACTGGAGCTTAGAGAACTTAAGGAAATCTCCTCATGTCCTGTATTCTGAAGCATTTCTCTGGCACTTGCCTTTAAATCCTCCACATTGCGCTCTCTGGTAGGACGGTAGATCATACCAGCCTGACAGAAACGGCATCCGCGGATACAGCCACGCTGGATCTCCAGGGTAACACGATCCTGAGTAGCTTTAATAAATGGAACTACAGGAGCTTTGATCGCGCGGTAGTCTTTAGTGACATCGGTGATCAGCTGTTTACAGACTTTCTCAGGTACGCCCTCTTTTGCAGGTGTAAAGGAAGCAATGGTGCCGTCTTCTTTGTAGGTTACATTGTATAAAGAGGGAACATAAATTCCGGGAATCTGGGAAGCTGCAAACAGGAAGTCTGCTCTGGAACCGCCTGCTGCCTTGTTTGCCTTATATGCATCAAACAGAGCATCATAGACAGTCTCACCCTCGCCAATATAAAACATATCAAAAAATTCTGCGATCGGTTCCGGATTATATGCACATGCACCGCCGCCGATGACGATAGGGTCATCTTCCTTACGATCCTTTGCCAGAAGTGAAACATGGCTCAGGTCAAGTACCTGAAGCACATTGGTATAGCACATCTCATATCCAAGGGTAATACCAAGGAAATCAAACTCCTTTACAGGCTCCTGGGATTCCAGGGCAAAGAGAGGAATATGTTCCTCACGCATAATTTTATCCAGATCCATCCACGGAGAAAAGACACGCTCACACCAGACATCCTCACGTTCATTGAACATGTTATAGAGGATCATCATGCCCAGATTGGACATACCGATTTCATAAACATCCGGGAAGCACATGGCAAAGCGGATATCTACGTCATTCTTATCTTTCATTACAGAGTTGACTTCACCACCGATGTAACGGGCAGCCTTGTCAACTTTCATTAAAATTTCATCGCTTAAAGCTAGAGTTCTCATAGTATTCCTTTCAGAGGTTATTGTATCAACATTGTGTTAAGCAGGGAAAATCCCCCACAATATTCCTATTATATACGGAATGGTGGGGGATTTCAAGGGAGAGTCGGATAGTTTGCAGTTTTTATCTGACAGTATCAGGCTGTAAAAGCGTGAGTAATGTTTCGTATACATATGTATTTTCTCTGACGATTATAGAAAGTTCCTCTTTGGCCTGATTCAGCTGGTGAAATAAATTACGGACATCAGATCTGCCTTCTTTGAAATGTTTTGAACGCAGATATCTGTTCTGATCATAGTAATATCGTTCGTCCAATATGATAACAAGACGTTTTATGTCTCTCACGGCAGTAATCTCATATTCATAACCCTGATGTATATAATCTTCCAGTAAGGCAGCAGTCTCCTCTTCATTATTTGCATATACAACAGAAACATGCGGATAGGGTTTTGAGGTTTTTCTGTCTGTAAGGTGTATCATATTCTGGATGAATGAGGAAAGTTCCGCATTGGTACGGATGCGGTTGGTTAAGTGAAACATCTGGATTTCCGGCAGGTTTTCTATAAGTTTTAATGTATTTACCCCTAACTCTTCAGGACATATGGCATCTTCGGAATCACTGGAAAATATTACGGGAAACTCCCCCTCCGATTGCGTTAACAGAATCTGCAGTTTTTCTGAAGAAAGCAAATGTGCTTCGTCTACCAGAACTGCACTGTAATGTTTCAGCTCTGTATTTTCGGTCAGCTGATTGTCCGAAAGAAAAGCAATACGCTGTAAACGTTTATGCAGTATTTTCCATTCTTTTCCGGCATTGCCGCAGTGAATCATGCATATCTGCTGACGCCTGGACAGTTTCATAGCGATATCATAGAGAAGCAATGTTTTTCCTGTTCCTGGAAGTCCGGTAAAACAGAAATATCCGAACCGGCTGATACGGAGTTTCTTTAAAATCTGGCGCTGGATATCCCGCTGCTGGGAAGTCAGAAAGTATTCTTTTTTCAGGAAACGAGCCGGTTCTGTGATTGGAGAAATCAGATATAATTCGGCCTGAAACAAATCGTCAATATTCCCCTGATAATCACTGCTCTCCTTTTGCAGTGATCTGCACATCTCTGTCCAGTCGGCTTCTGCAATATGATCATGGTTGGTAAGCCTGACAAGGCGATTCTGACTGCTGATATACGTATAAGACTGTATGGAGCGTCCGAGAACGGAAAGGTAATAACGGTTCTGCATAAGCTGTTTACGAATTGCCTCCTCAGATACAGCCCCGCTTTTCAGTTCAATATTTATAATCTGGTCATCTTTGATCTGGAGAAGATCAAATTCTTTCCCGAGTTTTGGAATCTGGTAGGAATAGAAAAAGCGCAGGGAACAGACTTTAGTCATATGCGATTCCAACTGGCGTACCAGTGCTTTCATACTCTGAAGTTCCCATTCCCGTATTTTGAGGAAGTATTCCCGGCCGGATAACTGACGTTCCAGTTTTGACAGAGAATCTTTATTCTGATTTCTCGTAAGTGCATATATGGATATTGATCTCATAACTTTTACCTTTCATTTTGCCGGAATTCTTTTATACTATTATAGCAAATATCAGCAATTGCAGGTAGCCTGAAAACAAAAAACAGCCAGGTAGATTTTTCCCTGGCTGTTTTCCCCATCTGAATCAGATTCAGAAATTATTTTGAACTATCTATTATATTGTGGTTTTGCTGAATTACTCAGCTACAGCGATAGCTTCCACTTCGCAGAGTACGTTCTTCGGAAGCTGTTTTACAGCAACACAGGAGCGGGCTGGTTTGCTTGTGAAGTATTTCTCGTATACAGCGTTGAATGCGGCGAAATCTGCCATATCAGCAAGGAAGCATGTAGTCTTGATAACATTGTCAAATGTAAGTCCGGCTTCTTCAAGAATTGCTCCTACGTTCTTGCAGGACTGCTCTGCCTGTGTTTCGATTTTATCGCCTGCAACTTCACCTGTAGCCGGGTCTACCGGAATCTGACCGGATGCAAATAAGAAGTTTCCTGTCATTTTTGCCTGAGAATATGGTCCGATTGCTGCTGGTGCTTTTTTTGTTTCAAGTGTTTTCATGAGTGAATTCCTCCCGTACGATTTAGTGTGATTGATTGTCTGTATCTGTATTCATATCTTACCACCAAAAAAATATTTAGTCAACAGCAAAAAAATTGTCACATGGAGATTTCCTCTTTTATTACTGAAAGAAAAGATGAAAAATACTGACGATAATCTGATCAGTGGAAGCTCTTGAGCCAGTTTACCAGAGAATCATGCCAGATATTATCATATACTGTTTTCTTCATCTGGTCTGTGACAGGACCATTGCCTGCCATTTTGGCAAGGATTGCCTGCTGTAATTCATCTACAGTCATGTCTTCCGGGGATTTATTCAGGTCTATAATCACTGTCTTTGCTGGTTCAGCAACGACCTCCGTATTTTCCGAAAAACTGCTTTCTGCTGATGTGGCTGAAGTATCGGCATTTTTTTCAGGCTGAATATCTTCTGCTTTTGCTGCTGCGGTTTCTTCTGCTGCGGTTATTGTTTTCTGTGCAGAAGACTCAGTTTGTGGGGAAGTTGTTTCTTCTGTATCTTCCTGTACTTTTTTGACATCTGCAGTTTCTGCTTTTACTGGTATATATTCTGGCATTTCACCTGCTGGAACCCAGATTTCACCGCTGTTTGCGGCTGCTGTTACATTGATATGTCCACCCTGAACAGGTACTTTACGGCCTGTGAGGGTTCCGATATATTCTGCACAGTTTCCTGCCGGAAGGCTCATATCTGCTGCATTATCATCGTTATTTACGGTAACGATCACACGTATTCCGTCAAGGTCACGGGCAAATGTAAACTGGCGGTTGGTAAGCTGAAGTTCAGCGTAGCTTCCGTAGCTTAATGCAGGTGTATGCTGTCGTATCTTTCCAAGAGCTGCAATCAGGGCTGTACATGGATTCTTCTGTACTGCATCTGCATAGTCTTTGATATCCAGAGCCGGTCTGAGGCTGTCATCGGAGAATTTCTCTTTCTTTCCTTCAATACCGAACTCAGAACCGTAATAGATACTTGGTACACCCGGAAGTGTATAGAGTAAGACATGAACAGGTGCAAAATGTGCTTTATTTGAAAGCTTGGTATAAATACGTTCTACATCATGGTTGTCCACAAAGTTGTAGAGATCAAGATTTCCCATATTCTGGAGATATTTTACAGTATGTGCGATTTCGAAATAGTTGTGATCGTTATGTCCGCTGTAGAGTGCTTTATGCAGGGCATAGTTTGTTACACTGTGGAGCGTTTCTCCATTTACCCATCTGCTGTAATCGCCATGGATCACTTCGCCCATAAGCCAGAAATCTTCCTTTACTTCTGCTGCCGTACGGCGCAGGGCACGCATGAAATCAAAATCAAGGACATCTGCCGCATCCAGACGGATTCCATCTACATCAAATTCTGATACCCAGAAACGGATCACATCACAGATGTAATTCTGTACTTCCGGGTTTCTTTGGTTTAATTTTACCAGAAGGTTGTATCCACCCCAGTTTTCGTAGGAGAAGCCGTCATTGTATTCCGTATTCCCTCCGAAGTTCACATTGCAGTACCAGTTGAGATATCTGGAATGTTCGCGGTTTTGCTGAATATCTTTAAATGCAAAGAAATCACGGCCTGTGTGATTGAATACACCATCGAAAATAACTTTGATCTCTTTTTCATGACAGGCTGCCACGAAGTTTTTAAGGTCTTCGTTGGTTCCGAGACGGGAATCCAGCTTTTTGTAATCTGTGGTTTCATAGCCATGTCCTACACTCTCGAATAAAGGTCCGATGTATAATGCTGTACATCCGATTTCTCTGATGTGGTCGATCCATGGAAGTAATGTGTTCAGACGGGAAACAGGAGCACTGTAGTCATTGTGCTTCGGCGCACCGGTTAAACCCAGTGGATAGATGTGATAGAAAATTGCCTCATTATACCAGCTCATAAATGACACCTCTGTTTTTAAATTTATAATTTCAATTTTATGGGGATTTTTTTACCCTGATATCATACAGGAAAGAAAATAATTAGATAAACTGTATTATAGTTGAAATTATATTCATACGATTCTTATAATAACAGATTTTTCAGACAGAATCCAGTTTTTTTTCAATTTTGGCTTGTATATCTCAGGATAGTGATGTATGAACAGTAACTTAAAATTTACTCTACAAAAAAATCCACTTAAGGTATATAATATTGCTGTAAATAATCTGGATATGCATAGAAATAGAAAGAAACAAACATAGATAAGCAAGGAGAATATAAACTATGAGACATATAGATGAAATTCAGATTGCCGGAACTGCAATCCTGCTTTGTGGCGCGATGTTTGCAGTTTCTGCTGTGGCACCAACCGGTAATACAGTGTCAAAAGCTGTTACAAACTTTACGGAAGCTCCGGAGACTGCTGCTGAGGCTCAGGCACAGGCAGAGGCTCAGGCTGAAGAGGATGGATTTACCATTTACACTCAGGAAAGTAACTATGATGATTCTGATTATGGCAACAGTTATAATGATACTTCTTACGATGACTCTTCTTACAATACTGATACGACGCAGGACAGTTCTCTGGATGATACAGGGCAGGAGAATGATAATACAGATACAGGAGATGGATCTTCTGATGATGGAAACAATGATCAGACATCGTCTGACGAGACAGGGGATGATTCTTCCGATCAGATTGATTATCCCAGCGATGACAATTCCGGCGACAGCACAGATGGTTCTCTGGATAACTCTGATACATGGGAAGACAATGGAGAGGAAGTCCAGCAGATAGAGTATTAATCAATCTGACGCAGGACTTCACGCTAAAGCATTTTTCAAACCCGCTCCAAGATAGACTGGATTATTTGTATTATTTTACGAAATTACTATAATTATGTTTTTGTTTCTCAATAAATGGTATAATCAAACTGTTATTAACATTCAGGAGGCTTTTTATGAAGAAACAAAACAGGTTACTATCACTAATTCTATCTCTGTTCCTTCTGCTGTTTACCTTAGTTCCGCAATCAGCACTGACGGTAAAAGCTGAAGGCAACAGTGAGATGGCAGTTCATTTTATTGACGTTGGACAGGGAAATGCCATCTTAGTACAGTCCGGAGGACAAAATCTTTTGTACGATGGCGGGGATCAGAGCCATGCTGATCTGATCATTTCCTACTTACAGGAACAGAATGTGGAAAACATTGACTATATGATCGCTTCTCACTATGATGAAGATCATATCGGCGGTCTTGTTCCATGTATAGACAATTTCTCTGTAAGTAATATATTCGGACCAGACTATGTACATACTTCAAATTTATTCAATAATTTTATGAATACTGCCACTGCAAATGCAATTATCGTACAGTATCCTTCTGTAGGTGAAACATTTGATTTTGGCACCGGAAGTTTCACTGTTCTTGCACCGAATGGTATCAGCCAGAACAGTAATGATAACTCTCTTGTAATCAAACTTGAAAATGGTTCAAATAGCTTTATTTTTACCGGAGATGCAGAGGAAACCAGTGAACAGGATATGATCAGTACTGGTATGAACCTTGATTGCGATGTTCTTTCTGTTGGTCATCATGGGTCTGCAAGTTCAACTACCTGGGATTTCCTTGAGGCGACTTCTCCATCTTACGCAGTCATAAGCTGCGGAATCAATAATCAGTATAATCATCCGTCAGCAGATACAATGGGACGTTTATCAGATATGGGAATCCCTGTATTCCGAACAGATAAACAGGGTACGATCATTGCGGTCTCCGATGGAACAAATATTTCCTGGTCACAGGAGCCATGCAATGATTATTCTTCCGGAGACTCCTCTGTAAATGCTTCTGCAGGTGGCACTGGTGGAAACTCCTGGCAAGAAGAAACTACCACTTCTGATCCGGTACCTGAACAGGAAGAATCCAACAATGCAGATCTAGGAACAATGGTATGGATCCCTGCAACCGGCGAAAAATATCACAGCATTCCCAACTGTGGAAGAATGAACCCGGATACAGCCAGACAGGTATCCAGATCAGAAGCCGAAGCTATGGGATACGGACCTTGCAGTAAATGTTACTGATAAACAAAAACAGCCGCATTTGCGGCTGTTTTGTTAAAATCCTTCCTGTCTGCGTACTTTCCAGAGTTTTGCACGTTTCTGTGCAGCTTCATTCTCTATCTGCTGAGTAACTCCCTCAATGATAAGTCCCGGTACTTCCACAGGATGCTGATGTTCATCTGTTCCAACCATAATAAAATATGCGCGGTTGATCATGGTTCTGGTTCCATCAAGGGCTTCACAGTAAGTATCAATACGTACTTCCATGGAAGAACGTCCCACATGTGTAAGCCGTCCGATGAGAACGATGGTATCGTTCACTCTGGCTCCGGCTTTGAAATACATATTGTCTACTGCAACAGTTACCACATTCATTTCCGCATGACGCTTGGCAACAATACCTGCTGTTTCATCAATCCATGCAAGCAGCTGTCCGCCAAACAGATAACCTGCGGCATTCAGACACTTTGGCATTAATAAATGAGACTGCTCTGTTAAGGAGTCCTCAACTCGTTTCATTTTTCTTTCTGACATTTCTTTTCTCACTTCCCCTTTATCATGCTTTCTGTTGGCTATTATAGCACGTTCCATGATTTTGTGTTATATTTTTCATAATTTTCCTTCTGTATAATTTTAAAGCGTTATCACTTTAATATGATTGTATGAAAAAAAATACAATCTTTATCTTGCCTTTCCCATCACTTTACTGTACAATATTTAAATAGGTACAAATACAAATGTTCGCCATAGTAAAACACTGATCGCAAGGATGCATCTGCAATTCACTGTATCAGTGTTTTTTAATAAAATTCACTATAATATGCATTATTTACGAGTATTGCTATAAGTGAATTTGCGAATATTGCTGTAGATAAATAACGGGGAAATGAGGAATGATATTATGGAAAAACATGAAATGATGAGTCTGGAAGATTCCGGACAGCTTCGTGACAAAATAAGATTCTTTGAACAGGAACTGCTCAAGAATCATCATATCGATCCAAATCTGTATGTAGAATATAATGTAAAAAGAGGTCTTCGTGACTCCGCAGGTAAAGGTGTCCTGACAGGTCTTACAGAGATTTCTGATGTTAATGGTTATAATCTGATCAACGGCAGACAGATTCCGGCTGATGGACGTTTATACTATCAGGGAATCAATGTACAGGATATCATCAGTGGTCTGAACGGAAGACGTTTTGGATTTGAAGAAACAATTTATCTTTTGATCTTCGGTAAGCTCCCTGATAAGGAAGAACTTTCCAGATTTCTGGATATGATGTCTGATATGGAGGAGCTTGGCGGTCGTTTTGTCCGCGATGTTGTTATGAAGGGAACCAATGCCAATATTATGAATGCCATGCAGCGTTGTGTTCTGGCTCTCTATACATATGATGACAATCCGGAAGATATTTCTCCTGAAAATGTACTTCGTCAGTCTCTGGAACTGATTGCAAAGCTTCCTGAGATTGCGGTATATTCTTACCATGCATATCGTCATTTTCGTAAAGATGAGACCCTATTCATCCGTAATCCACAGAAAGGACTTTCCCTTGCAGAGAATATTCTTCTTATGCTTCGTCCGGATGGTAAATATACAGAACTGGAGGCTAAGGTTCTGGATATCGCACTGATTCTTCATGCTGAGCATGGTGGTGGTAATAACTCCACTTTCACAACTCACGTGGTAACTTCTTCAGGTACAGATACCTACTCTTCCACTGCTGCATCCATCGGATCTCTGAAGGGACCGCGTCATGGTGGTGCGAATCTGAAAGTTCAGAACATGTTTGCAGATCTGAAAGCTCATGTAGAACACTGGGACAACGAAGATGAGATTGTTGATTATCTCAAGAAGGTATTAAATAAGGAAGCATTTGATCATGCCGGGCTGATTTATGGCATGGGACATGCCGTTTATACTCTCTCCGATCCTCGTGAAGTAATCCTGAAACGTTTTGCTCAGGCACTGGCTGAAGAGAAAGGAATGACCGAGGAATTCAAACTTTATGACCGTGTGGAGGGTATTGCAGGTAAGCTGATCATGGAACATAGAAAACTGTTTAAGAATGTCTGCGCAAACGTGGACTTCTACAGTGGATTTGTATACAGCATGCTTGGGATTCCGGAAGAATTATTTACTCCTATTTTTGCTATTGCGCGTATGCCAGGCTGGAGTGCTCACCGTCTGGAAGAACTGATTAATGCAAATAAGATCATTCGTCCTGCTTACAAATATGTAGGACATCATACGGATTTTGTTGCTTTTGACGAAAGGTAAACAGATGAAACTTATTACTGGCTGCGGTTCATTCCGCAGCCGTTTTATTATGTCACTAAAGTGAGCTTCCGCAGGAAGAGAATCCTGCGCTACTGTCCACTGGTAATATCCTTTCTCGTAAAAATATAATTTGCATTTGTTGTATGAGGTCTGTATAATCAAAATAAATCCGAAAAAGGAGGTATTCTCTATGGCAAAAGAACAGATTGCGGTTGCAGAACTGGTTTTAAATATGATCCTTGGAAAGACAGGCGGTACACGGGTAGATTATTTCCCACAGAAACCGGATTTTCCGTTTGATGCAGTTTATGAGCAGGCATTTGTACGTGCCACACCGGAGAGTCAGGGAATCTCCTCTGATCTGTTTGCTGCCCTTCTTCGGGAACTGGATGCTTCCAAAGATACGGAAATGCATCATTTTATGGCACTGCGTCATGGCAAGGTAATCTGTGAATGTAATTTTGCACCATACCCTAAAGGAATGTGGCATATTACACATTCCATGTGCAAGAGCATCACAGGTATGGCAATCGGCATGTTGATCGAAGAGGAAAAATTAAAACTCGATGAAAATATTTATGACATTTTTCCGGATCATACAAATGCCTTTTCAAAGATTTTCCGCCCTGTGATCACAGTAGAGAATCTGCTGACCATGACAAGCGGCGTAACTTTTAATGAATCAGGTATCGTGTCCGGAAATGACTGGCTTGGAAGCTTTCTGAATGCATCTGTCAATGGAAAACCCGGAACGGAATTTCAATATAACAGTCTGAATACTTATGTTCTTTCTGCAATCGTGATGAAACGTACAGGAGAAACCCTGACCGAATATCTGACTCCGAGACTGTTTGGTCCTCTTGGTATCACGAAATATTACTGGGAAACCTGTCCGAAAGGAATTACAAAAGGCGGCTGGGGACTGTTTCTCTGTGCAGAAGACATGGCAAAACTTGGCCAGCTGTATCTTCAGAGGGGAAAATGGAATGGTCAGCAGCTGGTGTCTGAATATTGGATAGAAATATCTACGGCACGACATCTGAAAACTCAGAATGACACCTATGGATATGGATATCAGCTATGGATGGAACAGCGCCCGGGAAGCTTTGAATATAATGGAATGTTGGGACAGAATGTTATTATTTATCCGGATATGGATATGGTTCTTGTCACAAATGCCGGAAATAAAGAAATGTTTCAGGACTGTATCATGCTGAATATCATTCGGAAATATTTCCCTGTTAATTATCACCCCGCCGATGTTCTACCTGAGAATCCGCTCTCCTATAGTCTTCTGAAACGGTTATGCGGAGAACTGGAAAATGGAGAGAATAATAACAGAAGTACTTCTCTGCGCGGGAGATGGAAAAGAAATGTAGTTTCCAGAAGGAAGCATTCAGATAAAAAGTACAGCTACCGTATTTCAGCAGCCATTGATCGCCCATCTGATCATCACAGTTTTATGCGGGCTGTAAGCGGCAGAACTTATGTTATGGAACAGCAGAATATTGGAATTGCGCCGTTGTTTGTGCAGGTATTCCACAATAATATGACAGATGGTATTTCTGAAATTTCTTTTACTTATGATGCGGGAAACTTTTACGTTTCTTTTACCGAAGGTGAGGTAATCCATAAGCTTCCTGTTGGATTTGGAAGGGCTGCGGATGGATGTGTTGATCTTCATGGAGAACATTACCTTGTAGCTACACTGGGAGAATTTGCAAGAGATGAAAACGATATCCCTGTGTTAAAACTGGAGGTTACTTTTATCGAAGAATGTGTGAAACGAAAGGCGCACATTTTCTTTCATGAAGATAATGGAATTGAAATCAGATGGAACGAAACACCCGGCAAAAAAATGATTCTGGCAGGACTGAGTTCTATTACTGAAGAACTGTCAGGAAACTTCCTGTATAATTCGCTTCTGGGAGATCATAATATTACGACAGAACTTCTGCACCGGCTTATGGAACAAACGATTGAGCCTGCTGTAAGGGGATATCTGAAGAGACCGGAAGAAACAGGCAGTATTGATACGGATGAGTGAATATAATAAAGTCTCATATACAAAAATGCATTTCTCACTAAACGATTAAGATGAGAAATGCATTTTTGGCATTTTACAGGTTTATTTATGGTATGCGTTATTTACGAAGATTGCTATAGTTTTGTTTAGTCCTGTCTTACATTGAATGCTTTCATTCCTGGATATACTGCGCTTGCACCGAGTTCTTCTTCGATGCGGAGAAGCTGATTGTATTTTGCAACACGTTCAGATCTGCTTGGAGCGCCGGTCTTAATCTGGCAGGTGTTCAGTGCTACTGCAAGGTCTGCGATTGTTGTATCTGCTGTCTCGCCGGAACGATGAGAAGAAATTGCGGTGTAGCCTGCTTTGTGGGCCATTTTGATTGCTTCCAGTGTTTCGGATACGGAACCAATCTGGTTTAATTTGATCAAGATCGCATTACCTGCACCAAGGCTGATACCTTTTGCAAGTCTTTCTGTATTTGTAACAAACAGGTCATCACCGACAAGCTGCACTTTGTCGCCAAGTCTGGCTGTAAGTTTCTGCCATCCTTCCCAGTCTTCTTCATCCAGACCGTCTTCGATAGAGATGATCGGATATTTTTCGCATAATTTAGCCCAGTGCTCAATGAGCTCTTCGGATGTATACTCTGTGCCGGCTTTTGGAAGTTTGTAATATCCTTTGCCTTTTTCACTCTTCCACTCGGAGGAAGCAGCATCCATGGCAATCCTGAAGTCTTTGCCTGGTTCATATCCGGCTTTCTTAACTGCTTCAAGGATTGTCTCGATTGCTTCTTCATCGGATTTCAGTGCAGGTGCGAAACCACCCTCATCACCTACTGATGTAGCAAGTCCGCGTTCTTTCAGGATAGAAGCAAGTGCATGGAATACTTCTGCACACCATCTTAAGCATTCTTTAAAAGAAGGTGCCCCAACTGGCATGATCATGAATTCCTGTACATCCAGACCGGAAGATAATGCATGGCATCCACCGTTTACGATGTTCATCATTGGTACAGGAAGACGGTTTCCGGATACTCCGCCAAGGAAACGATACAGCGGAATCTCAAGAGAGGTTGCAGCTGCTCTGCAGCATGCGATAGATACTGCAAGGATTGCATTTGCTCCAAGTTTAGATTTATCTTTTGTTCCGTCTGCTGCGATCATTGCTGCGTCTACTGCATAGATGTCACTTGCATCGAGACCTTCAATTGCTTCGTTGATTGTTGTGTTGATGTTCTCTACTGCTTTCTGCACACCTTTTCCAAGGTAACGATCTTTATCTCCATCTCTTAATTCCAGAGCTTCGAATTCTCCTGTAGATGCACCGCTTGGAGCAGTTCCTCTTGCAACAGTGCCATCCATCAGATATACTTCTGCTTCTACTGTCGGGTTTCCTCTGGAATCCAGAATTTCTCTTCCAATTACTTTCTCAATTTCTAAGTACATGATAAATCCCCTTTCTGGTTTTGCATTTGGACTCCTGGTACACCGTAGCTGGGATGTACCGGGTGGATCATATCTGAGGTACGGCTTTCAGCATAGCCGCGATTTCAGCAAGTACAGATGTAATCCAATGTTCCGAAGAATTCAGCAGGTCTTCGGATGGAGTTCAAATGATTTAATTCACGCGAGAGTTTGCTATATCTAACTCTATTGGTTAGTATATTCTAACTTTTACAAAAATGCAAGAGGGAAATTGGAGGGATATTGAGAAATTATTTCAGAAAACATATTTGTATTTATATTTTGTAATACATTATATCATCAACAACGAATCAATAAAAAAGATCCTCAGATATTTGAAATAATTCAAAAACATCTGAAGATCTTCATATCTACATAAATACTTATTTAATTAATGAGGGCATTTTGCGTATGTAATAGTATTTTGATATACTGCATTTGCACGATATCCACATTTTTCACATCTTTGGCATGAATAAATTTTAACAGTACATCCTCCTGAGGAATTTCTCCCATGAGTATAAAAAGATGATGGAACCATACTATGTGTACACAATGCATATGTATCGGATGATTCTTTATATACTACTTGATTTCCATCTGAATCAATATATACGCTGTCACTTTGTGAAAAATCGATTGAACTTATTAAATCATTATTTGTATCATTGAAACCAAAATCTTCTACAAAATCTTCAAAAACAACTTCTTCAAAACTTTCATCAGATGATGATACTGGTTCATACGCCATTATCGTCCCAGCACTCGCCACAACTGTCAACGCCGACACTGCCACCATAATTCCTCTTTGTAACATCCCTTTTCTCTTTTCCTTCATCATGTAGTTGATCCTCCTTTTTAATGTTTTAAAATCCTTTCCTTCCTTATTGTTTTTATGTCCGGAAAGGTTATTTTTCCACACGGCTGGGCGAATATCAGAAGTTGCGGCTTCTAATACCAGCAAACTTGCATAGTCTTGACGTTTTTCTTTTGTACAGCCATCGACGGCTACACTGTCACTGACTATTTCTGCTGTATCTATGTAAAGGAAAAGTAAAAGATATGCCACAGGATTCATCCAGTGCAGGCACAGAACGAAAAGGCATAAAAGTTTTACTAAATTGTCATGATTTTTCAAATGTGTATGTTCATGCTTATATACCATAATAAAATCAGGATGCAGAGGAAAACTCTCTGGAAACACAATCTTCTGACGGAAAAATCCGATGGTACATGGACCACAAATCTCATCCGGAATCAGGTAATAAGTAAGATTATCTTCAGGATCTTCAATCTTTTCAAAGATATAGTTCCGGATAGAATGTGCTCCTCTCCAGTATTTAATAATCTCATAGATTGCGAAGATAATAATTCCTGCTAGCCAGATCCTGGCAAATATATTAAACCATTGAGGTATCCATATGTAATCACCCTGCTTTTCACTCCAGAAAGACAAGGTGCCTGATAAATAAGAATCAGCTTTTCTGCCAATTAACATTGTTTCCGGAAGTGCATCTTTTGGAAGTAAATACTTCACCAACTGCACAGGCACCAGATAAAAGAAAACACCTGTCAGCAGTAATCTTCTTCCGAGAATGTAGTTATAATTTCCACGTTGAATTAGATATAAAAATAAACAGATCATTACAGGAATGCTTCCTGCAATGGACATACAGACTAACAGTTCCATTTAAACATCACATCATTTCTTCTTAATGTATTCTAATAAATATTCTTTCTCTTCCTCTGTAAGTTTCTGATCAGAGGTCAGAGCACTGACAAGGATGTCCATATCAGGAACTGTATATCCTGATGCGGATGACCTGAAAGTGTGTGCAGATTTGGCAGCTTCAGTTTCACCCTTTTCTTCAGCAAGTTCATTTAACTTATCATACAGGTAGCGGTTTCTCAATCCAAGAACAAACATAGATGCCGGGTATAGTAAGGATACCACAGCAGCACCAATCATGTATAAAGTAAATGTATGTGTATCGTTTACCGGAGGTGTGCTCATAAAGTTAATAAAGAAACCAATACCAGAAAAAACGGTAAATAAAATCCAACAGACAAGTTCTATTTTCTTTTTCATTCTTTCGTCTCCAGATCATTAATAATTGTAAATTTCTGTCATTTCTTAACTACAGTTAGTCTACCATATTTTGCACAAATTAAGCAACTGATTTTTATGAATTTATCGGACTTCTTACCGTCATTATTCGAGATTTATCGAGAAATTGCACAATAGATTATGGACTTGTGTTACATTTTTTGAACACTTCTTCCATAGCGCGTCATCCGAGGACTGCAAGCTCCTTCTGATAAACTGCGGAGTAGTTATTTGGTATAGAGCCACGTAGCGAAGCGGTAGATTTTATCCGCTTGACAAATACATTTATCAGATATATTTCTGAAATGCTCTCAATATGCAAAAAAGATTCCATTTTTCTATAAATCATTCAAATCCATGACTATTGATTTCATCTACCAGAGACACATCTCTGGATGCAACAAGGTGTCTGATAAAGTAAAAAGCCAGGAAAGAACTGTTCAATCACTGAACAATTCCTGCCTGGTTTCTCATGGAAAATTAAAACGTATTTTTATTTATGAAGAAAAGAAAACAGTCCTTTTTTCTTTTCATATGGCTCTGATGTAATGCCTTTTACTTCATATCCTGTCGCACTGATGGCTGTTTTTAATTTGGCTTCATCTACAGGTCCGTCTGAAATGAGCACTGTCTCGCCCTTACTGTGGGAAGAAGTAACTTTATCTACCTGAAAAGCTCTTCTCACTGCATCATTCACGTGAGATTCGCACATACCGCACATCATACCGTCTACTTTCACAGTTGTTTTGATCATGTTGTTATCCTCCATTTCTGCTATTACAATGCTGTTAAAAGTATTATCTGTCATTATAAGTTAGAACTCACTAACAGAAATTATAGCATATGTTTTTTTCTTTTACAATAAGTGTAAGTTTTAATTGTAATTAAAATTTTATGCTACTTTTTTGCTTTAATTTCAGTAGTTTTATGCCAATGCCTGGGCAAGAGCTTTCTGAATTGCTCCAAGGATTCCCTCTGAGGAATAAGTGGCACCGCTTGCAGCATCAATTCCGTCTGCTGACTGATTTCCCATAATCTGAGGATAAATAGTTTCCCATGCATAATCAAAGTACTCAGGTGAATCACTGTTACTCTGTTCAATAGATGCAATCTGACCGCCCTGAATCGTTACGGTTACATTTACTCTTCCACTGTATCCGTAGCTTGAGCCTGTATAAGTTCCGTCAATATATGGTCCTGTAGGTTCCGGCGTAGGCTCCGGAGTCTCTTCCGGTGTTGGTGTGGGAGCTGGTGTTTCCTCTGGTGTTGGAGTGACTTCTGGAGTCGGAGTTTCTTCCGGTGTCGGGATTGGGGTTGCCTCAGGAATTGGCGTAACTGTTACTTCTGGTGTTGGAGTTGGTGTCACTTTTGTGGTGCCTTTTTCTGCCTGCTTCTGAATATCTTTCATTGCGTTTATGATACCCTTTGAAGAGTAGGTTGCACCACTGACAGTATCAATGCCATCGACAGACTGATTCTGAATGATCTCATTTTCCAGGATGTCCCATGCTTTCTTAAAGAACATAGGCGTATCTGTATGCTCTGCTTCCAGAGACTTGATCACACCTTTTTTAATCTTAGCTGTCAACGTAATTATCCCACTGTATCCTTTACCGGTTCCTGTATAGGTTCCGTCTTTGTAAATCTGTTCGTCTCCCGGCTTCGGTATTGGAGAAGGTTTCTTTGTCGGTTTCGGTGATGGAGTGGGAGTTGGCGTAACAACTGCCTGATTTCCTGATGGAATTGCCTGTGACAATGCATTCTGAACCGCAGTAATAATTCCGTTTGAAGAATAAGTGGCACCACTGACTGCATCTACGTTCGGAGACTGGCTTGCAAGAATTTTGCTGATCACACCCTGTGCATTTGCAAAATAGGAGGCTGTTTCATTTGATGCATCTACAATATTGATAGCTGCAATTTTATGGTCAGTGACTGTTACCTGAACAGTGATCGTTCCTCCGAAACCGGTTCCGGAGCCTGTATAGGTACCATCTGCATATCCACCGGCAGGAACTTCTGTAGTTGGTGTGACTGTGCTTCCTGCACCACCCCCTGCTGTACCTCCATTTGCAGAGGAACCTGTAGATGAATTTTTCTTTGTTCCTGTTTTAATCTTACTTGTTTTTTTTGTCTTTTTTGATGTTTTTGAAATTGAGGTTCCATTGGTTTCAGAAGAGTCTTCTGAATCAAAATCCTTACCTGCAGTTCCTTGTGAAATCAATTCTTTAATCTCATCAGTAGACATAACATTATTATCGGAAACCGTTGTAGTCTCCACAGGACTTTTATCTGCCTGATAACAGGTTACACAGACTGCTGCAAAAACTGCTGCCGCAGGAATAAGCTTTAACCATGGACGGAAACTGTCCTGTTTGGGTTTCATTTCCGGAGTCTTATTATTTTTCTGCTCATTATTTTTGTCCATAAATTTCTCCTTCTTCAATAGTTCCAGGAAATCATATTCTGGTGATTACTGTAATAACTGTATAAAGTTTTACAGCCGAAAAGAAATCCTGCCCTTTCTGTGGGATACAGGATTTCTTTTCTCTTGTCTGCGAATCCGATTGCAAATATCCGCCTGACTTCAGTCCGGTCAGATTATTTTACAGTTACTTTAACTGTTTTGGTTACACCATTGCATGTTACTGTGATTTTGGCAGTACCCTTTTTAATACCCTTAATTGTACCATTGGATGATACTGTAGCAATTTTCTTGTTGCCGGATTTGTATGTAACTTTTCCTGACGGAGCTGCTTTTGCTGTGATCTTAGTTGTTTTGCCGACTTTTACAGATGCAGATGTTTTGTTCAGTGTAAGAGTTGGATTTTTAACTGTTACTTTGCAGGTTACCTTTACATCTCCGCATTTAGCTGTGATGACTGCACTACCTTTTGCTTTTGCAGTAACTTTACCGGTTGTTTTGTTTACAGCTGCAACTTTTGGGTTACTGGAAGTAAATGTAACTTTTGGTGCATCTGCTCCTGTTACAGTTGCCTTCAGTGTAGTTGTTTTTCCTTTGTAAACAGTGGCTGTTTTCTTGTTGAGAGTTACTGTTACCTTCGTATCTGCTTTAACAAGAGCCTCTACTGCTGCGTTCAGATGAGTTGTAGCTTCATCAACCTCTGCCTGAGTTGGCTTTTCTTTTGCAAGAAGATCCTTTGCTTCCTGAAGCTCTAACTGCATTGCCTTCCAGGAATCTGCTGTGTAATCTGCTTCTTTTAAGGCTTCTGCTTTTTCTACTGCTGCTTTTAATGCTGTTGTATCTGCTTCTCCTGCTTCCGGTTTTACGATGTTTGCATCTGTTGCATTAACTTCAAATACAGTATCTGCATATCCCATTGCATATACGGTGATTTTCCATTTGCCGGTTCCATCTGTTCCTTTTGGAAGCTGGCAGCGGTAAGAATCTGTCAGACCAAGCTGAATTCCCATTGCCTTGTGCATCCAGTTATCTGCTGCAAATTTTGTTCCGTAAGATGCAAGAACTTTGTCACCATTTCCGTAGTAATCCCATTTTACAGCATACATTTTAGCGCCAAGAGCACCATATCCGTCACCGGTAATGTCTACTCTTAAGAATTCACCGTAGCTTCCGCTTGCTTCTTTTACTGTTGCGGTAACATTGGATGCTGTCTGGAGTGCCTGATCTTTAAGTCCGGAACCTGTACCGTTTGTTCTGGCCTTGAATGTGAATGTTCCATCGGAACCTTTTACAGCTTCTTTTAAGCCGTTTGTTTCAGCGGTAACATCAGCAACTGCACTATAGGACTGCAAATTGTTTTCTCCAAATCCTCCGGCAACTGTGCTTCCGTCTTCCACAACCTTGAACTGGGATTTGAAGGCTTCATAATCTTCTGCCTTTACTGCGACAGGCACATATTTCAGACCTACAACGCTGTAATGGTCGAATTCTGCAACGCTTCCGTCAGCTTTTGTGATCTGTCCTCGCTCAGGCTGATTCAATTTTACAGTTGTTCCGTCCGTAAGAACTGCATCATTAGCTGAGGTCCAGTAGGAAATCTCATAAGAACCGCCATTTTTGTCATACATGATTGCTTCACACTGGTAGCTTCCTCTGTGCAGGCCATGGTTTACAGTAGCTCTGGTTACTGTGTCGAAACCGCCTTTGTCAAGTTCATCATGGCTGTCTTTTGTTCCATTGGAAGCTGTGTTTGCAGCATTATAAACTCCCTCAGATGCCCAGTACTGTGTCCATGTCAGACCTGCATAGACATATTTGTAGCCTGTTTCTGCTGTTGCAGCGAATTCATCTTCTGCTGCTGCCTGATCGTCAACAAAAGGTGTTTCCTCATCGCCTGCAAAAGCATCAGCAGTGTCATCTGCTGCATCAAACTCATCTGTCTGTGCCTCAGTCTCCACAGCAGTATCAGATGTAAAATCCGCAGCCATAACCGGTAATCCTGAAACCATCATTGCTGCACTTAAAATTGCAGGAGCTGCCATTTTGATTAAATTTCCCTTGCGCATACCTTTAAATCCTCCTGAATATGAGTTAATAAATATATTTCCAAACTGTCCGGAAAACTGAAATTTTTGACAGTTCAGAGATCTTTATATAAGATAAACCTATTCACCGATGGAATAAGTATCTTTCAGTAATTGAAATCTTTCTTTCATGCCTTCCGTCATCCAGACATGATCAGAATCATCTACGAACAGTCCGTCTGCATTGTATTTCTTCAAAAGTTCTTCTGCCTTTTCTTTTCCCAGTACAAAGCATGCAGTGGAAAGTCCGTCTGCGTTCAGGCCGTCATCACACACAACCGTCACAGATGTGAGACCGCTTCTTGCAGGATATCCTGTAGCAGGATCCAGTATATGATGATATCGAACACCATCTTCTATAAAGTATTTTTCATAATCTCCGGAAGTAGATAAAAATTCAGTACCATTCAGAGTAACTACTCCCAGGTAATCACCTTCAGTATCCCGCGGATCAGTGACAGCTACCTGCCAGGCAGAACCGTCAGGTTTGCTTCCATAGCTCATGACACTGCTGCCGCCGAGATTCAGGATCATGCCTGATACATTCTTATCCGCATCAAGAATCTTCTTTGCTGCATCGCAGCCGATTCCCTTACCTGCCGCACCCAGATCCAAGGTTACTCCTTCCGGCATGGTAACTTTATTTCCATCCAGAGTTACCTTGTCATATCCTACATTTTCAAGCAGGGAATTTAATTCATCATCTGAAGGAATGTGCGGATCCTCTCCGTCAATGTCCCACAGGCGGATCACTCTTCCCATAGTAGGATCCATGGCTCCGTCAGAAGCTTTCGACAAATCCAGCACCTGTTTTAAACAGGTGGCAGTTTCATCAGATACCGTTGTTGTATTTCCGGCATTTTGATTGATCTGATATATCTGAGAACTTTCTTTTGTCCAGGAGATCCAGTTCTCTTCCACATCTTTTAATGCAGAGATCACGTCTGCTGTGATATCCTCACCTGTTGTGTAAAGAGTCTCTGATACTACAGTGTCCATAGCAAAGTCTGTTTTGGTGTATGTGTTTATTTCAGAGTTTCCCCATGCAGTCCGGGATGTGCATAAAAGAGAGGCCGTAATGAAAAGTCCCAGCACAAAAGAGCGTCTGTTTGTCATATATTTCTGATTCCTTATCCTCTTATTGTTGTTGTCAACTAACTCTATAGACTATATCACTGTACGGAGAGTATGTCTACCAATATAGTTAGCTCTTACTAATCAAACTTTCTCAATAAGTTAGTAATTGCTAATTTTTATCAATAACAGTGCCTGTATGAATATTTTTCCTTGGGCAGACTGCAGTGCAGGCGTGACAGCAGATGCATTCCCCTGAATGTGCAGTATCGCCGTCAATATCCAGATGTGCAGGACATCTCTTCTTACAGAGAGTGCACTTTGGCGCACAGTTTGGACGATTACGTTTGAAAAGTGCTCCCGGGATGATCGGCATGATTGCAAATACTGCTCCCATAGGACAGAGAAACTGGCAGAAGAAACGCTCCTGTGTACACATTCCGACCATAATCAGGATCAGCAGAACTGTTCCCACAATGTAGGTAGATTTCGGCAGTCTGCCTGTTGTAAGCATGGAAAATACATCCCATGGACTCATTCCCTGTAATTTAGAATAGAATCCTGTTATGCAGGAAAGAAGCAGGAACGCAAGGAGTACATATTTTACTTTCTGCAATCTGTGTACCCATTCCTCTGGATATCCATGTTTTTTCTTTTTTCCAAAGCATTTCGCACGGATAAACGCGGTAAGCTCATACAGAGCATCTCCCAGTGAGCCAAACGCACAGGCATAACCGCAGAAATGACGCCCGAACAGAATGGTAATAATTAACAGTAACGCCGTAATATCCAGAAAAGAGTTCCAGGTTACGCTCTGCTGTCCTCCGATTGTAAGAAAGATGGATTTGACTCCTGCAAATGCCGTAGAAAAAAGGGAGGGCGCTGCTATAAAAAATATAAGCTGTATGGCGGCACGGATCAGCCGTACCTTTCGTTGTTTCTTTTTCATGCGTTTTCCGCCTTTGATAATGCGTCATTTACTGCTTCTAAGATACCGGTAGAACTGAAAGTTGCTCCGGAAATGGTGTCAACATCTGTGCTCTGCTCGCTGATGATGCTGTTTATGACATTCTCGCCCTGTGACAGATAAGCACTGTCCTCACCCGGCGCACTGACTACACTGACTGCTGTAATAGTATCGTCTTCCAGTGTTACCTGGACTGTGATGGTTCCACCGTATCCGGTTCCGGAACCTTCGAAAGTGCCATTTTTATATACATTGTCAGAATCATCAGCTTCTTCAGAATCTGCCTGCTCTGTATTTTCTTTATCCTCTGTGGAATCTTTTTCGGATTTATTATCAGCTTCTGAAGATACATCAGAAGAAGCATTACTTTCTGCTGCTGTTTTCTGTTCCTCATAAGTTTCCTTTAATGCTGTAAGGATCTGGTCCTGCTGTTTCTCCAGGCTCTCTGTTTTTGCAGTCAGGTCTACAATATCCTGAGCCTGTTCTTTATCTTTTACTGTTCCGTTATAGAAAAATACCGCCATGATGATCAGCAAAAGTGCAATCAGACGCAGATAAAAGTTTTGATTATTCACGTTGTCTCCTCCTTTATTTTTTTATTTTGCCGGATATGATATCTGTTTTTGGATGAAGCAAAACTTAATCATAACTAACTTTAAAAGTGTATCATTTTAGTATATAAAAATCTATATATAACAGATTCTGCTGATGTTGTTTTTTTCTCATTAAGATGACCCCGGAGCAAAATCCGAGGTCATTTATTGTGTGAATTATTTACCTGTTATCGTTTATTTTACTTTTACTGTAAATACTTTCTTAACACCATTGCAGGTTACTGTGATTTTGGCAGTACCTTTTTTCTTTCCTTTTACAACGCCTTTGGAGCTTACTGTTGCAATCTTGCTGTTGCTTGACTTGTAAGTAACCTTTCCTGATGGAGTTGCCTTTGCGGAAATTTTTGTTGTTTTTCCTACTTTTACAGTCGCTGAAGTTTTTGTAAGTTTCAGGGATGGATTCTTAACTGTTATCTTGCAGGTTACTTTATATTCTCCACAGGATGCTGTGATCACTGCTGTTCCTTTTGCCTTGGCAGTTACAACACCTTTGCTGTTTACTGCAGCCACTTTTGTATTGCTGGATTTCCATGTGATTTTATCGGTAAGGTTTGTTGTAACTTTGAGAGTAGTCTTTGTGCTGCCTTTTGTATAAAGAGTCTCGGAAGAAGTATTTAATTCAAATGTATTTTCTGCTTCTTTGTAAGTAAAAGTAAGATTATTCTTATATCCCACAGCAATTATTTCGAAAACAGTTGTGTCTGTCACCTGAAGATCTGTGAGATCAAGGGTTCCATCTTCTTTTACAATGACTTTGCTTCCTTTTCCTGTTGCGGCATATTCTGTATCATCAACTTTTACTTTGCTGATGCTCTTAATGTATGCAGAGAACTCTTCTGCTGTAATGCCTTTTGCTGCAACCAGTTTTGTCTCGTTACCGTCATAAGAAGCCGGCATTTTGTCTGTATTTACTGTAAATTCAGTTACAATGGATGCATAGTTTCCGCTGGCATCTGCAATTTCAACCTTGTGCGTTCCCAGTGCAAGAGTTCCAACCGCAAGTTTTCCGTCTGTGCAGGAAACCGCTGTTCCGTCTACTGTATACTGTGCCTTGAAGTCTGCCGGCAGAGCCTGGTCAAAGGTAACTGCTGCAGATGAGTCTGTATTCATAATATCTGCTACTGTTGCCTTAATTCCTGTAGTTGTCTGCGCCTTTACATCAGGGACATCAAAAATGATCATACCCTTATCTGTGTAATAAGTAACGCTGTCAATTGTTTTTCCCATGATTGATTTATAATGCGCAGAAGAAACAGGGCATCCGTGAACTTCTGTTGTATATCCGGTTCCCCAGGCAAGCTTGCTTCCATGCCAGATATTTTCCAGATGGCGGAGGCCATAGTTGGTTCCGTCTGTAGTATTTACAGTTACACCATAGATTTTATCTGTATTTGTATCAATTACTGTTGCAAAAGCATCCTTGTTAAGATCAAGCTCATAATCACCGTATTTTGTTTCTGTTTTTAATGTAGCATCAATTGCAACGGTCTGTGTCTGGGCACCTTTCATTGCTGAGAAAGAATAGCTGCCATCTGCATTTACAGTAAGTTCTTTGTAATAAGACGGTGTTTCACTTAAAATGTAATAAGAGTAAGAGGCATTTTCAATCAGGGAATCTTTTCCTGTATAGGTGTTGCTGCTTGTCTGTCCTTTGTTTGTCACTGTGATCGTTACAGAGTCGGAATCTGTGACCTGCTTCTGGTCTTTCAGAAGGGAAAGATCACTGACCTTTACAGGGAAAGTAACACCTGTTACATCGGTTCCATTGGGGTCTACGTGATAAGCGGAATTTCCGTTCATCATACCTGCGGTTCTTGATTTATTAAGAGTTGCAGATGTGAAAGCATCAACTTTTACATCATTATTTTTCAGTTCTGCCTTGTAGAAATCATCGTATGGAATATTCATAAGCACATAAGCTTCTCCCTGCTGTGCTTCTGCAGCAAAAGCATCCTGGACATCTTCGGTGGTAAATTCTTCCTGCGCATCCTCGGCGGCAAACTCTTCGGAAACAGAGAAATCTGTGCTGTCTGTAAGTACCTCACTGTCTGTGAAATCAGATGCCAGAACTGCATATGGCATGCTAGTCATAGCAACTGCGGCACTCATTACAACAGGTGCTATTTTTTTCATAAGTTTTTTGTTTGTCATGTTTTTCTCCTCTTCTAAAATTTTTTTTTGCGGAATCACTCTTACCAGAGGGTTAATCAACTTATTAACCAAAGGGATTTTACTTTTACCAAAAGGGAGTGACTTCTGCCAAAGATATTCATATAGGATTGCTATAGGTAGACTGTCAGCAGTAATCATGTGAATTAGTCACTACTAACTTATAAAATAGTAACATGTCTGTCTGAGAAAATCCACACTTTTTTATCTGGGATATTCGTCATTTTTTCTCAATAAATGCTTTCAGTAAAAATCAGTATTAGTTACATCTAACTTGTGGTTGCGGGAATATTTTTTCTGTGTTAAAATGTCTGAAGAATTCTGATAATTCCATTTTGGATTTTTTGAGAGGAGAAAATAGATTTATGAAGCAAAAAACAGCCTGCCTTGGGCTTTTTTCAGCTGTGGCGATTATTTTGGGATATGTGGAATCACTGGTGCCGGTTTTTGCGGGGATTCCGGGGATTAAACTTGGACTTGCCAATCTGGGAGTACTTTTTATTTTGAAGAAATATTCATTTAGGGAGGCTGCCCTGGTTTCTGTTGTCCGCATTCTGGTGATCGGATTTATGTTCGGAAATCTGTTCAGTATCCTGTACAGTCTGGCAGGCGCTGCGCTTAGTATGACAGTTATGACACTTATGCTGAAAAACACCTCCTTCAGTCTGATCGGTGTCAGCGTTGCAGGAGGTGTTTCCCATAATATCGGTCAGTTGGTCATTGCCATGCTGATCGTACAGAATGCAAGTGTGTTTGTATACGCACCGGCACTTCTGGTGGCAGGTGTTGCTGCCGGGGTGGTAATCGGCGGACTTACTAACGAGATTTTGAAAAGAGTTCATCTATAACTTTAAAAGCATCAGTTATCTGAATTTATAATCTTTCAGATAACTGATGCTTTTTTCAATCTTCTTCTATATGTTCCCGTCCCTGGTTGATGATCGTGCGAACATGATCATCTGCCAGAGAATAGAAAATAGATTTTCCCTCTCTGCGGCTCTTTACCAGTTTATTCTGTTTCAGAATACGAAGCTGATGAGAAATCGCAGACTGAGTCATATTCAATGCTTTAGCGAGATCGCAGACGCATACCTCTGCCTCAAACAAAACAAACAAAATGCGTATTCTGGTAGAGTCTCCGAAAACCTTGAATAATTCGGCCAGATCATAAAGCTCTGTTTCTTCCGGCAGGGTTTCATCTACAATTTTAAGCAGATCTTCATGTATTTCATTACTCTCACATAATTCTTCTTTGCATACTTCCATTTTCTTACCTGTTACCTTTCCGGCTTATCACAAAAGGTTTCTGCTGATTTGCCTGTTTCTTATAAATTCTTTACAAATAATGTACGGATCGCGTTTAATACTGCGATGATCATAACACCTACATCCGCAAAAATGGCCATCCACATGTTTGCAATACCTAAAGCTCCAAGGATCAGGCAGAGAACCTTGATACCGATAGCAAAGTAGATATTTTCATATACAATACGGATACATTTACGTGCAATTTTGATCGCTTTGGAAATCTTCAGAGGATCATCATCCATCAGAACGATATCTGCTGCTTCGATAGCTGCATCTGAACCAAGTGCTCCCATCGCAATACCAATATCGGCTCTGGATAATACAGGAGCATCATTGATACCGTCACCTACGAATGCAAGTTTATCCTTTTCAGACTTCTGATTAAGAAGTTCTTCTACCCTGGAAACTTTGTCAGCAGGTAAAAGTTCGCTGTATACTTCCTGGATTCCCAGTTCTTCGGCAACCTGATCTGCAACACGTTTTGAATCGCCTGTCAGCATAACGGTCTTGCTGATTCCGGCTTTCTTCAGTTCAGCGATTGCCTCTTTTGCATGAGGTTTGATGATATCGGATATCAGGATATGTCCTGCATATTTGCCGTCAATGGCCATATGCACAACAGTTCCTACATGATGGCAATCCTGATAAGCAATGCCAAGTCTGTTCATTAATTTGGTATTACCGGCAGCTACAGATATGCCGTCAACTTTGGCAATCACACCATTACCACTGATTTCTTCAATATCAGTAACACGATTTCTGTCGATTGGTTTTCCGTATGCTTTCTGCAGGCTCTTGCTGATCGGATGGGAGGAAGAACACTCGGCAAGTGCCGCATATTCTAACAATTTCTCATCAGGCATTTCATTGTGATGAATACCACTTACTTCGAAGACACCCTGAGTCATAGTACCTGTTTTGTCAAATACAACATATTTTGTCTGAGCCAGTGTTTCCAGATAGTTGGAACCCTTGACCAGAATACCCTGATTGCTGGCTCCACCGATTCCTGCGAAGAAACTTAACGGAATGCTGATGACCAACGCACATGGACAGCTGATTACAAGGAAGGTAAGGGCTCTGTAGATCCAGTCTCCCCACATGGCAGGTTTTCCCATAATAAGAAGTACGATCGGCGGGATAAGCGCAAGAGCAATGGCTCCGTAACATACTGCAGGTGTATAGTATTTCGCAAATTTGGAAATAAAGTTTTCAGATCTTGACTTTCTGGAGCTGGAGTTCTCTACCAGTTCAAGGATCTTGGATACTGTAGATTCACCGAATTCCTTAGTTGTACGGATCTTCAGCAGACCTGTCATATTGATACAGCCACTGATCACTTCATCGCCTGCTTTTGCATCACGCGGAAGACTCTCACCTGTCAGTGCACTTGTATTTAATGTAGAAGTTCCCTCAGTGATCACTCCATCGATCGGTACTTTTTCACCCGGCTGAACAACAATAATGGTTCCGATCTCAACTTCATCAGGATCAACCTGTTCCAGTGTTCCGTCTTTCTCTATGTTCGCATAATCAGGACGGATATCCATCAGTTCACTGATGTTTCGTCTGCTCTTTCCCACTGCATAGCTCTGGAAAAGCTCTCCAATCTGGTAGAAAAGCATAACTGCAACACCCTCGGAATAATCGCCAAGGAGAATTGCACCTACTGTGGCTACAGCCATCAAAAAGTTCTCGTCAAACACCTGTTTATTTAAAATACCCTTAAATGCTTTCTTCAGGATATCATAGCCGATGACCAGATATGGGATCATGAAAAGAACAAATCTCAGGTATCCCTCTGCCGGCAGTAAGGAAAAGACCACGATCAGCACTGCTGCTATGATAATTCTGATCAGCATTTTCTTTTGCTTCTTGTTCATATCAATACCTCTCTCTTCTTATAAAAGCAAGACTGCTGCAAAAAACTTTCCGGCGAAAAGCTCAACGCCGGATTCCGTTTTATGCAACAGTCCACCCTCCGGATAACTCAGGATTAAAGATAGATCTCGCAGTCGTCTTCTACCTTCTTGCAGTTCTTTAATACGTCTTTCATAACTGCTTTTGGATCCTGTCCGTCTTCGAATTCAACGATCATCTTCAGCATCATAAAGTTAACTGTTGCATCTTTAACACCAGCTGTATTCTTGGCAGCCTCCTCCATTTTATTAGCACAGTTTGCGCAGTCTACATCGATTTTATAAGTTTTCTTCATAATATTTTCCCTTTCCGCTCATCTCTTTTTATATTAACGTATGAGCATTTGTTCATTTGTTTGATTTTATTATAGCATTATTTTCTCTTCTGTCAATAGTTTTGAGGAGATTTCTTTACGGAAATAAAAAGTTATGTTATAATCCATGTTATTATAGTTTAACGTGTTGCTTTAATGTTTTAAAAAACAGGATATTATTATCCGGCAGGTATCAAAATCATAAAAAGAAATATGATACTCTTTGACAGAACATAACTGCCTGTACTGTTTGCGTACAGCAGTTCACAGCAGCAATATCGGAAAGAAAAAAAGGAGGGAGTATCAATATGGCGATACATGAATCAGGAGAAGATTATCTCGAAGCGATCCTTATGATCCAAAAAAGAAACGGTAATGTCCGCTCTATCGACATTGCGCATGAACTGTCTTTTTCAAAACCGAGTGTCAGTGTTGCAATGAAGAATTTGAAAGCCAGTAATTACATTACGATTGATGAAAATGGATTTATCAATCTGACGGAAACCGGGCAGGAAATTGCAGATAAGATTTATGAAAGACATACCTTTCTGACCGGATGGCTGACTTCTATCGGAGTTGACCCGAAGGTTGCAGCCGAGGATGCCTGTAAGATGGAGCATGCGATCAGCGCAGAGAGTTTTGCTGCCATTAAGAAGTCTATTGCAGGCACGCATGAAAATTATAGCAATCCTCGTAAATAATGCATTTAAGACAGTTCAGCAGCGTGCGAAAGACAAGGAAGATATCTGCAGGCGTGCTGACGCACGGCAAAGATATCTGACGCAGGATTTCACACTCTGATGGGCTGGATTAAGATGCATTATTTTAGAGGATTGCTATAAATAAAAACATAATAAAAACCATATCCCGGATTTTCAGAGACTAAGCATCTGTTGCTTTATCATGAAATCCCGGATATGGTTTTTTATGGTTATCTTTATGCTTCCTCTTCTTTTGGAAGAAGATTTCTCATACTTCTTAAACTGATAGTCAGTGTTGACATGTTATGAAGCAGTGCGGATGTTGTAGGCATAATGATACCTGTAACTCCAAGTGCGATCAGACCACCGTTTATACCAATAATAGTTCTGTAATTATTATGGATACGCTTCATCAGCGCTGTGCTCAGTCTCTTTAACGTAACAATCTCATGGAGATTATCTGCAGAAATTGTAACATCTGCGATTTCACGTGCAATAGCTGCGCCATCACTGATAGCAATTCCCACACTTGCAGAAGAAAGTGCCAGTGAATCATTGATCCCATCACCGATCATAATAACTTTATGACCCAGTTCTTTTTCTTTCTCTACAAAAGATGCCTTATCTTCCGGCAGAACTTCGGAGTAATATTCATCTACTCCTACACGTTTCGCAATAGCTGCTGCTGTACGTTCACTGTCGCCGGTCATCATTACGACTTTTGTAATGCCGGCTTCTTTTAATTCACGTACTGCATCTGCAGCCTCTTCACGAAGCGGATCTTCTACACAGATAACTGCTGCAAGTTTTCCTTCGATTGCAAGATACAGGTGAGAACATTCTAATGGCAGGTGTTCAAATCTGTCTTCCATTCCTTCCGGAATTACACACTTTTCATCTTCCATTACGAAATGCCAGCTTCCGATCACTGCCTTTTTGCCTTCAATAGTTGTAGAAATACCATGAGCTACGATATATTCTACTTTTGAATGCATTTCCTCATGAACAAGATGTTTCTCTTTGGCTGCATTGACAACTGCTCTTGCCATGGAATGAGGGAAATGTTCCTCCATACATGCTGCAATACGCAGAAGCTCATCTGAACTCAGCTCTTCACTGAAAGATACCACATCTGAAACTACAGGCTTTGCTTTTGTAAGTGTACCCGTCTTGTCAAATACAATAGTCGTGGCATCAGCCATTGCTTCCATATATTTACCGCCCTTTACAGTAATACTGTGAGTACTTGCCTCACGTATAGCGGATAATACGGAAACAGGCATGGCAAGCTTCAGTGCGCAGGAGAAATCTACCATAAGTACCGCAAGGGTTTTCGTCATGTTTCTGGTAAGCAGATAAGTTATCCCTGTACCTGCAAGAGTGTATGGTACAAGTCTGTCTGCAAGATGTTCTGCATTACTTTCCACAGAGGACTTCAGCTTCTCAGAATCCTCGATCATGTTGACGATCTTCTCATAGCGGCTGGAACCTGCTGCTTCTTTAACCTTAACAGTGAGTTCGCCCTCTTCCAGAACAGTTCCTGCATAGGCAAAACTGCCTTCTGCTTTACGTACAGGCGCAGATTCACCTGTCAGAGAAGTCTGGTTGACCATTGCCTCTCCTGCTGTAACATTTCCGTCAAATGGAATCACATTGCCCATATGTACGCGTATCAGATCACCTGCTTTAACAGAAGAAGCAGATATAAGAACCTCCTGTCCGTCTTCGTTTACAAACCATACTTTCTCTGCATTGATAGACATGCTTCTTGCAAGGTCATTGACGGATTTCTTATGTGTCCATTCCTCAAGGATCTCACCGATTCCAAGCAGGAACATGGTGGAACCTGCAGTATTGAAGTCACCGCGGAGCATAGATACACCGATTGCTGCTGCATCCAGAACAGGTACCTCCAGTTTGCCCTTCATCAAAGTACGTACACCATGATAAATGTATTTCACTGATTTCACTGTAGTGATCGCTACACGTACCGGGTATGGCAGAAACATTTTATTTAATGTACGCATTACTACAGAGTTGATCAGTTTTTCTTTATAGGTTTCGTTTAATTCACGTCCGGAATTCTCAAGTGCTGATTCAGATACCTGAGCAGTTTCATAGGAAAATCTGCTCAGTAAACGAATCAGCCCATCTCTGCTGCCGGTATAGACAACAGCGACATCCTGAGTTCTTACATAAACCGATGCCTTGCTGACATTTGCCTCTTTCTCCAGATAACACTGCAGAATATCCGCCTGTCTGTAGGTCATGTGTTTCTGGGCAAGGTGGATACGGATTCGTCCTTTTATTTCATGCTTAATAGCAAATTTCATTATTCCTCGCTGCCTTCTTCTGTTTCTTCTGTCTCTTCTTTGAAATCTGTTGTCTCTTCTGTTTCTTCGGCTGTATCTTCTACCACTTCCTCAGCTGCTGCTCTGTCTTCATTGATCTGCTGTGCTTCTGCATAAATATCCTCAGCATTCTCCTGAATTGCGGAAGCTGTTTTCATTACACATGCCTTTGCACGTAAAACGGCTGCTGTGCAGTTTGTGTATAATTTCTTTGCATCTTTACTTGTAAGAATCTTGATACCTGCTGTACCGAAAGCTACTCCTGCTGCAAAGATTCCTGTTTTTTTACCGTCAAATTTAATCATTAATGTATCCTCCTGTTGTGATTTTTAATTTATTGTAACCACTCAGCATCCTTTCGGTGCTGAACAGTTATGAACTGTTTTCAGATAAATATGATGGGCAAACACATTATTGCGACATCAGCTTATTTATATTTCATGTATTATACAGCCAAAATTCTCATATTTCTACTATTTTTTTCTAATTGAGAAATGTTCTCATTTCAGATATATTAAGAAGGTTGACAGAAACTATATCGCCAATAAAGGACAAAAACCTGAAGAAAGATAAGAGAAAACCACCGGAAATTATACTCTTCAGTATTTCCCGGCGGTCATCAGTTTGTTCTATATTTAAATTTTTACTTGTTTTCAATGTTTATTTAAAATCACAGGAATTTACGAACATCCGCTCGATTTCCTGTTTGTCAATGTATCCACAGGCTTTCAGTCCTGTCAGGACTACATTGTTAAAACTGTCTTTTGATAATTTCTGGACTGTATTATCATCCAGCTCGATGGTGCATACACTTTCATCTTTACAATCCGGATTTCTCACGATCTTATACATATTTCTTCTGCTGATCGCACCAATTTCTTCCAAAAGGTTTACCATACGGTACACCGTAGCTGATCCGATGCCCGGATCCAGGCGGGATGCGTTGTAATAGATTTCTTTACAGCAGGAACACTCATTTTCAAGAATGACTTCCAATAGCATTCTTCTCTGTTTGGTAATCCTGCATCCTCGCTTCTTTAATTCCTGGATTACAACATCTTTCTGCATTCGGGTTCTCTGGTAATTGGGCTCTTCACACTTTTCCTGTCTCTGTAATGCTGCTGCTCCCAAAATCACATCATCCTTCCGCTTGTTAATTTCTGTTTCCTGACATATGGCTGCTGTCTGCATCAGGCTTCAGTAATATGCCTGATTCTCAATGGCACCCTCTGCAGTGGCTGCAGTCTCCGCCACATGATGACTTGCCGCTTTTTTTGTCTCTGACGATTCCTTTTATGATCAGTCCGACAATCAAAATCAAAATTGCTCCTACAATCAATGTTCCCATAAATGACACCTCCTGCTTTATATCATTATCATACACATATAATCACTATACTGCAATCTGATAATCAGCAGTCCACTAACTGTGAAGGTAGTGAACCGTAACTACTGAGTTACTGTTTACTTCGTTCTCAGTAACACACTTCACGAGGCAAAAGGTATGAAACAGTTGCAATTCTGTTTATCAGAACCCGCACCACCAGATGGGACGCAGGCTCTGATCTTATTACTGTTTTATCTGGCTTTTGCCATACCCTTTACATTAAGGCTGCTGCTTTCCTTATAAGGTCTGAACAACAGATATAAAAATCCGATGATAATTGCGAATGCAACCACTGTCCAGATACCGAAGCCACCCCCTGTGACCAGTGTACCGATCTGATAGATACACAGGGACACAAGATATGCAAGTCCACACTGATATCCGATTGCAAAGAAAAACCATTTTGTATTGTTCATCTCTCTCTTGATCGCACCCATAGCTGCGAAGCAAGGAGCACAAAGAAGGTTGAATACCAGGAATCCGTAAGCTGCGATCGGTGTCATGGCTGCTGCCAGGTTACCCCAGATCTCAGCACCGTCTTCTGCAACTTCTGCGAATCCGTAAAGCATACCGAATGTAGCTACTACATTCTCTTTTGCAATCAGACCTGTAACAGCTGCAACTGCCATCTTCCATCCTTCGCCGGCTTTTGTCCAGCCAAGAGGTGCAAAGATCCATGCGATTGCTGTACCAATCTTAGCAAGAATACTCTCGTTAAGTTCTTCAACCATACCAAAGCTTCCGCCTTCCCATCCGAAGCTCATTAAGAACCACAGAATGATTGTTGAAAGAAGGATGATTGTTCCGGCTTTCTTAATGAAGGACCAGCCTCTTTCCCACATACTTCTTAAGATGTTGCTGACTGTTGGCCAGTGGTATGCAGGAAGCTCCATAACGAACGGAGCCGGATCACCGGCAAACATTTTTGTTTTCTTTAAGATGATACCGGAGCAGATAATTGCTGCGATACCAACAAAGTAAGAACTTGTTGCAACCCATCCGCTGTTTCCGAAGAACGCACCTGCGATCATGGCAATGATCGGAAGTTTAGCTCCGCAGGGAACGAATGTGGTTGTCATAATTGTCATTTTTCTGTCACGGTCATTCTCGATCGTACGAGAAGCCATAACACCGGGAACACCACATCCACTGCCGATAAGCATTGGAATGAAGGATTTACCTGAAAGACCGAATTTACGGAAAATTCTGTCCATGATAAATGCTACACGAGCCATGTAACCACAGGACTCAAGGAATGCAAGGAATGCAAACAGTACAAGCATCTGAGGTACGAAACCGAGAACAGCTCCCACACCGGCTACAATACCGTCAAGGATCAGTCCCTGTAACCATGCTGCACAGCCAATCGCATTCAGTCCGGATTCAATTGCCGGAGGAATGATCTCACCAAACAGAACATCGTTTGTCCAGTCAGTTACGAAAGCACCAACTGTAGTTACAGATACATAATATACAATAAACATTACAACTGCAAAAATCGGCAGTGCCAGCCATCTGTTGGTAACAATACGGTCGATCTTATCAGATGTGGAAAGTTTATCTTTTCTTGCCTTAGTCACACACTGACCAATGATAGAAGAAATATAAACATATCTCTCATTTGTGATAATACTTTCTGTATCGTCGTCAAACTCATCTTCCATTTCTTTGATCTCGGCAGATACATTTACGGATGTATTCATCTGCTCAATGATCTTGTCATCTCTTTCAAGAAGCTTGATCGCGAAGAATCTCTTCTGTTCTTCCGGTACCACACCGGTCAGTTTATTCTCAACTGCTCCGATGATTTCTTCTGCTTTATCACAGAATTCATGGACAGGTGTTATTTTCTTATGGCTCTGGGCAATGGAAACTGCCTTGTTTGCAGCTTCTGTGATTCCAGTTCCCTTCAGAGCAGAAATAGTAACAACTTCACAGCCAAGTTTCTTTTTCAGTTTATCAATATGTATTGTATCGCCGTTTTTCTCAACGATATCCATCATGTTGACTGCCATGATGACCGGAATCCCAAGTTCCAGAATCTGCGTTGTAAGATACAGGTTACGTTCAATATTAGTACCATCAACGATATTGATGATCGCATCCGGTTTTTCCTGAAGAATGTAATTTCTTGCAACTACTTCTTCAAGTGTATATGGTGATAAAGAATAAATACCAGGTAAGTCAGTGAGGACCACATCTTTGTGTCCCTTCAGCTTACCCTCTTTTTTCTCGACAGTTACGCCTGGCCAGTTACCTACAAACTGATTTGAGCCGGTCAGTGCATTGAACAATGTCGTTTTACCGCAGTTCGGATTACCTGCGAGTGCAATTTTTACTGACATAATCTCTCTCCTCTGATTTCTTGATCTCTTTCATTTTGATCGCTTTACCCAATCTTTCTGCTGTTGATATCAATTTCAACAGTTATTAGTCATCGCTAATACTTAGTTTTTATTAACTATTAGATAACACTAATTGTTAGAAAGTCCTAACATGATGTCAAAAAAAATTATTCCACAACAATCATTTCGGCATCTGCTTTACGCAAGGATAATTCATAACCTCTTACAGTTACTTCTATAGGATCTCCCAGAGGTGCAACCTTTCTTACATAAATTTCCACGCCTTTAGTGATTCCCATATCCATGATCCTTCTCTTGACCGGACCCTCGCCGGTAAGTTTCTGAACCCGGACTGTCTCTCCAACACGTACTTCCTTTAATGTCTTCAAGCTTATTTCCCTTCTTTCCCTAGAATTTTAATGCTTTTTTCACAGGAAGAATTATGGATCAGACCATAATCTTGCTTGCCATATCTTTTCCAATGGCAACCCTGGATTCTTTAACATTTACGATCAGGCTTCCGTTAATCTCAGAAACAACTGTGACAACTCCTCCTACTACGAAGCCGAGCTCCTCAAGATGTCTCTTCACTTCTTCTTTGCCTCCGATCCTTTTGATTGTAAAAGGTTCACCGGCATTTACCATTGATAACGGCATTTCTTCATCCCTTCCTTTGCATTTAATAAGTGATAAACATTATCTTTATCATGTGGTTAGTGTATTCTAATTTTGGTTAGATGTCAATAACTTTATTGATATTTTTATTGAAAAAGTTTTTCATCTGTAAACATTAATAATTTTTTTCATTTATTCGTTGTTATATTACTGCAATCTGCATAATAATTAAACTTCATTCATGCATTCAATATGTAGTATTGATATCGCAAAGTAGTCAATGTTTCAGGTTTCTTAATTAATTTTACAATTCGTCGCTTAGCAGCAACGTGTTTCAAGAATACCATTCAGTGCATTTCCGCTGCTGGTATGGCAGCGAACGATATCTGTAGAAGAACCAACTTCATCCAGAGCACACTTTACCATTTTATGAGATACAGTATTTGTAAAAAGTACGAGCAGATCCGGACATCCTATTTTTTTACTGAAGTCTGCCTCCATCTGTGTGAATACTTTGCATTTGCATTTATAAGATTTACATATTTTCTTATACTGTGCCACCATACGGTCATGTCCACCTACGATTACGATACTCATATATTGTCCTCCTGATTTTAGTATATTTTATGAGTGCTATATTATAGTTATGCTTTCTTATAGTGTTAGTAGTTATTTATCTCTAACTATAAGTTAGTATAAGCTAACATGCCGTTTTTGTCAATACATTGCAATAAAATATATGTATTTAAAATAAAGTATATTGAAATACTATGAAATATGCAGTTAAGAAGATAAAACCATCCGTTTTGCTATATGTTTCTGCAAGAAATAACTAATTTATTGTTCTTGGTAATTGAAGCAAGGGGCTTACCTGGCTTCTAGTCAATCGGATATTCGCAATCCGCTTTCGCTACTTGCTCATAACCAAATAACTGCTTCGCAGTTTATTTGGTTAAATTAATTATTCGTGTTTATCTGATCGATAAAATAAACAAAAAGACCACCATACTTCTTTGTATAATGGTCTCTTTAGCAATTACAAATTATATTTTATGTGCTCATCTTAGAGCGTGTTTGAAAAAAGCTTTCTGCAAAATATTCTGCAAATTATGGAAGTGCAACGTGCTCTAAAATTCCTGTAAGATGAGCAATCGTTATTCCATAATTCGTCATTGGGACATATTGATTTCTGGCTTTATCAATACGGTACATTACATATTTGCGATTAAACATACAGGCACCGCATTGGATGATCAGATCATATTTAGTAAGGTCATCAGGAAAATCTGTTCCGCTTACCAGACTTACATCCAGTTTCTCTCCAAAACGTTTTTTGAGCATTCGCGGAATCTTCACTCTTCCGATATCTTCCTTCAGAGGTGCATGGGTACAGCATTCTGCAATGAGAACATGTGAATTTTCATTGAGAGTATCAATTGCCTTTGCACTTTCTACATAATATGGTAAATCTCCCTTGTATGCTGCAAAAAGAACTGAAAAAGAAGTCAGCATACTCTCCTTTGGTTTATTTTCATATACATAGGAAAATACCTGCGAGTCTGTAATGATTAATTTCGGAGGTACTGCGAGATTTTCCAAGGCTAACAGATACTGATCTGTTGTCACACTCATTACCAGACATTTTTTGTCCAATAGTTCTCTTAAAGTTTGCACCTGTGGTAATATCAGTCTCCCCTTTGGTGCCTGAATGTCCTGTGGCATCACAAGCAGAACCAGGTCACCGGTATCAACCAGATCACCGGTAATCATCCTGTTTCCATATCCTTCCGGAATACTTCGGGCAAGCAGTTCCTTCAAATTACGGATTCCCTCTCCTGTTTTAGCACTGATCAGACAGACTTCTTCCTTTGTGTTCCTTTGAATCAGGTGAGCAAGTTTTTCTTTTTCTTCCTGCGTGTACAGATCTGTTTTATTGAGAACGGGAACCACAGGCGTATTTTTCTCTTTAAAGTAACGATACCATTTTAATTCCTGCGACATTTCTTCTTCACAGAAGAGAATAATTGCCAGGTCCGTCTTCTGCGCTGCCAGTTCTGTTTTTTCGATACGTAAAGCTCCAAGCTCACCTTTATCATCAAATCCCGCCGTGTCGATCAGGACACAGGGGCCGAGAGGGTAAATTTCCATAGCCTTGTATACAGGATCCGTAGTAGTTCCCGCAACATCTGCTACAATAGATACTTTCTGTCCGGAAAACGCATTGATAAATGAAGATTTTCCGCTGTTCGTTTTTCCAAAGATTCCAATATGCAGACGATTTGCAGAAGGTGTTTCATTTAATGTAACAGCCATATTTTTTCCTTTCACAATATAATAAGTCAAACGAATAAAATCATTCGCGTTTGCGACGTGGCTCTACACTGGATAACTGTTTCGCAGATGATTTCTGTCAGAATCTGAAATCACGCTGCCCATTTACGATATCTGCCAGATGTTCTTCTGTAAGCCTCTTTACTTTTTCACTTGGAATATTTTCGAGTTCCTTCTGAATCAGTTCCAGACCGACTTTCTTAGTTTCAGGACTTGCATAATCCTGTAAATATTCCATTAAAGTCATCAAGGCATTTGGATGACAACAGTTTGAAATCTGTTTACTTTTGCACAATGACATAAAACGGTCACCGGTTCTTCCGGCTCTGTAACAGGCGGTACAAAAGCTTGGGATGTCTCCCATATTCATCAGCCAGTTTACGATCTCATCAAGCGTGCGCTGATCGCTGACATCAAACTGAGCAGATGTAACCTCATCTTCCGTTTCAGGCTTATCATATCCACCGACACTGGTCCTTGAAGCTCCACTAATCTGAGAAACACCTAAAGGAAGAACTTTCTCACGAACAGCCTGACTCTCTCTTGTTGAAATAATCATACCTGTATATGGAACAGAGATTCGGATCAGTGCACAGATTTTTGCAAAAATCTCGTCGCTGATACTGTTGTCAAATGCAGACGGATCAATGTCATCCGCATGTTTGATACGTGGCACACTAATCGTATGCGGTCCTACACCATGAACTGCTTCCAGATGCTCTGCATGCATCAGAAGTCCTGCAAATTCATATCTGTAAAGTTCCAGTCCGAATAATACACCTAAGCCGACATCGTCAATGCCACCTTCCATCGCGCGGTCCATTGCCTCTGTGTGATATGCATAGTTATGTTTTGGCCCTGTTGGATGAAGTTTTTCATAGCTTTCTTTATGATATGTTTCCTGGAAAAGAATGTAAGTACCGATTCCGGCTTCTTTTAATTTACGGTAATTTTCTACTGTTGTAGCCGCGATATTTACATTTACACGACGGATCGCACCATTTTTATGTTTGATACTATAGATCGTTTTGATACATTCCAGAATATATTCAATCGGGTTATTGAGCGGATCTTCACCCGCTTCAATAGCGAGTCGCTTATGTCCCATATCCTGCAATGCGGTAACTTCTTTTACAATTTCTTCCTGTGTTAATTTCTTACGGGCAATGTGCTGGTTTTTCTTATGATACGGGCAGTACACACAGCCATTTACACAATAGTTAGACAGATACAGAGGCGCAAATAAAACAATTCTGTTTCCGTAGAATTCTTTCTTGATTTCCGCTGCCAGATCATACATCTCCTGAATTTTCTCAGAAATTGGACAGGCAAGAAGAACAGACGCTTCTCTGTGCGTAAGACCTTTACATTCTTTTGCTTTCGCAAGAATCTGATCTATCAGTTCCACATTCTCCTTGTTTGCGTCTGCATAGGCAAGGGTTTCCCGGATTTCCCCGTCGGAAATGAATTCTTCTGCTTTTAATGATTTTGGATTATACATAGGCTTTTTTCCTTTCTTTTCGGTCAGGAGCTTTCTTATCAACTGCTTTCCGATTAGTTTTTATTTTTCTATATTCAGTTTTATATTCCGCATACTGCGGATGCTTAAGTTATTCAGAAGTGACTCTTTTTGTAAGGCATTCTGGAACTTCAGAAAAATCAGCTTTACATTCAGACCTTATAATCGCCTCTGTCCGTCACTACTTCATAACCAATGCTCTTCATTCTTGCTGCCATACAGGCCTTACATTCTGCTGCTTCGTCACCGGTGCAGATTTTGTTATCATAAAGTTTGTATTTATCTCTGACATTAACCGGAGAAAGGTTAGGCATTACGACGTTTCCGCCAGCCAGAATTCCCTTCTCTCTTCCTTTAGAATCAATTGTTCCAAGTGCAGTTGTCGCTGGCAGAAGAACATGTGGATGAATCAGTCTGATGATTGATAATAATCTCAATGTCAAATCCAGTGTCCCTGCAGGCTGATCTGCAAACGGAGTATCTTTATGGGGAATAAAAGGTCCGATGCCAACCATTTCAGGTTTCAATTCTTTAACAAACAGAAGATCCTGATAAAGGGTGTCTACCGTTTGTCCCGGTGATCCTACCATAAATCCGCAACCGGTCTGATAGCCGATTTTTTTCAGAACTTTCAGGCAGTTTTTTCTGTTGTTTAAAGACATCTGTTGTGGATGGAGTTTTCTGTAATGTTCTTCATCTGCAGTTTCGTGTCTTAACAGATATCTGTCAGCTCCGGCATTAAAATATGCCTGATAACTTTCTTCGCTCTTCTCACCAATGGATAAGGTTACTGCACAGTCCGGATATTTTGATTTAATTTCCTGAACGATCTGGCAGATCTTCTCATCTGTATAATAAGGATCCTCTCCTCCCTGTAATACAAATGTACGAAATCCCAGGTTCCATCCGGTTTTACAACAGGATAGAATCTGTTCTGTTGTAAGGCGATATCTGTCGGCTTTTGCATTCGCACAGCGGATGCCACAATAATAACAGTTATTTTTACAATAATTAGTAAACTCAATCAGACCGCGAATGTATATTTTATTTCCATAGATCTGTGTCGCTGTCTGCTGTGCCTTTTTATGAAGTTCCTGTATCAGAAAGGAATCTTGTGTCTGTAAAATCGCGCCTAATTCTTCCCTTGAAATACTTTGCGTATTTTGGATACTCTCTAACATTTTAAAATCTGCCGACACTATGTAATCCCCCTCTTGTTATATGTTTTCTGCCTTTTTTGAGCAAACTGTTTTTGCAGAAATCCCTGCAAGCCGCCCGATTTTTCCTGTCATTGCATTAATCATATCCTGGGGTGCATCCATCGCCACGCTGATAATATTAACACCACGCTGTCTGTATGGGATTCCCATTCTTCCTATGATATATTCACCATATTCGTGAAGAATCTGATTCAGCTCTTTCACAGAATCAGACACTTCAACTATAATTCCAATCACCGCAATTCTGCTCGCCATAGAAACACCTCATTTCAGAAATTTTCTCAGATAATTTTCAAAATTAATATGTACAGAAATTTACAACTCTCTGAATCTGATGACTGATTGGATAATAGTCGTATCCATAAACTCCAGTCATCCATCCTGCATACTGAGCCTCCGGATCATAGTAAAGGCCATTTATTTCTACCCAGCAATGACGTGTAAATCCATCTGCCGCTCCATCTCTGCTTCCCGGTACCCGTCCACAGATCATATATGGTGTATATCCTATTTCTCTTGCAAGAGCAGCAAAAATACAGGAAAATCCATAACAGTTGCCATATCCTGTACGAAACATCCTCAATGCCTCACTGCGCGCCCAGCCACTCTGGTAAATGTTAGGATCCGGACCACCATAGTAAAATCCTCCGTAAACAACATATTTCCAACATGCATAAAGCTTCTGGCTCTGACTCATACCTGAATTTGTGATTGACGATACAATCTGCATCACACGCATTTTCAGCAGAGCATTATAATCTTTTCTTGCAGCACCGGAATTGGTAAAATAAAGCTGGCCGTTCTGTCTGGATTTCTTCTGATACAGCCTTCCTTTTGGATCCGCATAATACAGATTATTCTTATAGATAAAATATCCAATGCTGGCACGGCCGTGTTTTGTCCTTATATGATAAATATTGGATCCGGATTTTACAATTTTATTCTGTTTATTCTCAAATAAACGTCCTTTCTCATCAAAAACATAAACTACATTGTTGATACGCTGTCCTCCCCGCACAGCATTTCCATTTGCGCCAAAATAATACTTATAGCCATTATATCTCTTCCATTTGTTCTTAACCATTTTTCCCTTATAATAATAGTAAATCTTGTTTCCCTTTGTAACCAGTTCTCTTATGGGAACCGGAGATGGCGTCGGGGATGCTTCGGACTGCTCTGTAACAGAAATATCACTTTCCACAGCCTGTACACAAAATACCGGCATATCTAAAACAGCAACTGCCATTATGATAAAAAGCAATTTTTTCAATGTTTTCATAAACCTTTTTCTCCTTACATATTTTCATAATCTCAGAAACAAAAAATTTAACCACACACCATGACTACAATCCTGTTTTTTCCATTACTTTCTTCACTTTAGTTTAACAAAAAATTTATCTGATTTCCATATTTTTATGGCATTTCAGCAAAAAAATACTGCTGTCCGAACTTTTATCAATGTTTCGAACAGCAGTATCTGCTATATCTCTGAATTATTATAATTTCTTACCTGTAAGCATTTCATAACCCTGAAGATATTTTCCAATTGTCTTATCCACAATGTCCTGCGGAAGTGTCCAGTCATTGTCCGGATTTGCTTTCAGCCAGTCACGTGCAAACTGTTTGTCAAAGGATGGCTGGCCATGTCCCGGTTCATATCCTTCAGCAGGCCAGAAACGGGAGCTGTCCGGTGTGAGCATCTCATCACCGATCACCATGTTTCCGTCTTTATCCAGACCAAATTCAAATTTGGTATCTGCGATAATGATTCCCTTGCTTAATGCGTATTCCGCACATTTCTTATAAAGTGCAATTGTATTGTCACGAAGTTTTGCAGCTAATTCCTCTCCTCTGCCCGGAAAATATTTCTCAAGGTGAGCGATACTCTGCTCATAGGAGATATTTTCGTCATGATCGCCAATCTCAGCCTTTGTGGACGGAGTATAGATCGGCTCAGGAAGCTTGTCAGATTCTTTCAGTCCTTCCGGTAATTCAATGCCGCAGACTTTACCTGTCTTTTTGTAGCTTTCCCATCCGCTTCCTGTAATATATCCACGAACAATACATTCAATAGGCAGCATCTCAAGCTTACGGCACATCATGCTGTTTCCGTCAAATTTCTCCTGCTGGAAAAATTCAGGCATATCTTTTACATCTACAGAAATCATGTGGTTCGGCAGAATGTCTTCTGTCATGTCAAACCAGAACTTGGACATCTGAGTCAGTACAGTTCCCTTCTTGGTTACCTGATTGTTCAGGATAACATCAAAGCAGCTGATGCGGTCTGTCGCAACCATGATCAGGCTGTCACCGTTGTCATAAATCTCACGTACTTTACCTTCTTTGATTGGTTTCATTTCCTGCATTTTTTCGCACCTCAATATTCGTTATGTAATTTGTAAAACTCCAAAATCATCGGCCTTTGCCGAAATTACTGTATTACCGTACCACTATCTCTGTAAGGTTGTCAATACACTGAATTTTATTTAGCTTTGCTGATAAAATGTAAGCAGATGTTAGTTTTCACTTCATATCCTGAATTGGCTTTATTCATCCTTCGCCCATCCGTAAGAATATTTCACGGCTTTATTCCATCCTTTAATCTTTTGCTCTCTTGTTTCTTCGGTGATAGACGGGTAGAATTTCTGGTCAATGGACCAATTGTGGCGCACTTCTTCTTTACTGCTCCAGTAGCCTACTGCCAGACCTGCCAGATAAGCAGCCCCCATTGCAGTTGTCTCAACACAGCATGGACGGTTGACCGGTGCATTGATAATATCTGCCTGTGTCTGCATCAGGAAATTGTTGGCACTGGCTCCGCCATCAACTTTTAATGCCGCCAGATTAATGCCTGAATCTGCTTTCATGGCATTTAGTACGTCATTTACCTGATAGGCAATAGATTCCAGCGTTGCGCGGATAATATGATATTTATTCACACCGCGGGTAATTCCTACGATCGTACCTCTCGCATACTGATCCCAGTGGGGAGCTCCCAGTCCTGTAAAGGCCGGCACAACATAACATCCATGTGTATCTGATACTTTATTTGCCATATACTCGGAATCTTCAGAGGAATCAATTACCTTTAATTCATCTCGCAGCCACTGGATAGCTGCACCTGCAACAAAAATTGATCCTTCTAATGCATAGGTTACCTTTCCGTCCAATCCCCATGCAATCGTAGTAACCAGTCCGTTTTTTGAAAAGACAGGTTTTTCTCCTGTATTCATCAGAAGAAAACATCCTGTGCCATAAGTATTTTTTGCTTCTCCGGCATTAAAGCAGGTCTGGCCAAACAAAGCAGCCTGCTGATCACCTGCTGCACCTGCAATAGGGATAGCACCGCCAAGGACTGCCGGATCTGCTTTTCCATAAATACAGCTGGATGGCATTGGTTTGGGAAGCATGGACTTTGGAATGTCAAGTTCATTCAGAATTTCCTGATCCCACTGTAAAGTATTGATATTAAAAAGCATGGTTCTGGATGCATTGGAATAATCTGTAACATGGACTCTGCCCTTTGTCAGTTTCCAGATCAGCCAGGTTTCCACAGTTCCAAACAAAAGCTGCCCTTTCTGCGCTTTCTCTCTGGCTCCTTCTACATTGTCCAGAATCCACTTTATTTTTGTTGCAGAGAAATAAGCATCGATCACAAGCCCTGTTTTCTCCCTGAATTTCTCAGTCAGTCCTCTGGCTTTCAGCGAGTCGCAGTATTCCGATGTTCTGCGGCACTGCCATACGATTGCATGATAAACAGGTACGCCGGTATTTTTATCCCATACGATAGCAGTTTCTCTCTGGTTTGTGATTCCGATCGCAGCGATCTTTGAAGCGTCTGCTCCGATCTTGGTCATTGCCTCTACTGCCACACCCAGCATACTGGCCCATATCTCATCTGCATCATGTTCTACCCATCCCGGTTTCGGGAAATACTGGGTAAATTCTCTCTGTGCAACACTTAAGCGTTCTCCCTTTTCATTAAACAGGATACAGCGGTTGCTGGTTGTCCCAGCATCCAGTGCCATAATATATTTTCCCATAAAAGATTTCCTCCGTTCTCTTTCATTATTATAACCATACCACAAACATCTGAAGGTTGCTATTCTTTTTTATTCATGTTATGATGCAGACAAGTTACTGTTCACACATTGCTATCCTGCGAGGTGTCTCGGTATGAATATGCCGAACTCCTGAGACATACAGGCAAAAATCCCATTACTTCAGGCAATCTGGAATGAAATTTGGCTATGTTACTATTAAACGAAGGACGGAATAATATTTTGAAGAAAAAAGAATTCATTTTTATAGGTGGTATCCTTATTCTTGCACTTGCGATGTGGGGAGGAATGTTTCTTATAAATAAGGGCAGTCATGGTTCCATCCGCATTACTGTAGACGGAGAAGAATATGGAACTTATTCTCTGGAAAAGGATCAGACGATTAAAATCAACGATACAAATGTCTGTGAGATCAAAGACGGTCAGGCACGTATGATCTCTGCACAATGCCCCGATCATCTGTGTATGAAACAGAAGGCAATCGATGAAAAAGGAGGCACCATCGTATGCCTCCCTAATAAAGTCGTTATTGAAGGGGAAAAAAGTACTGACAGTAAAAAAACTGACGAACCGGTAATTGACGCAGTAACCTGAGCTCTCCGTTGCCTGTAACTAAATAACTGTTTCACAGTTCGGCTAAAAAGCAAAATTAAAAGGAACCATATTATACGGCAGCTATATGATGATACACACCAGCCCGCCCTTACTGTCATTGACAATTTTCTGCATGGTATCCTGAAGCTTTACCTGGCTTTCTTCGCTGATAGCTGCAATCTTGCTTCGGATGCCATCCTGTACCAGCTGCTCAATGGATTTACCGAAAATATTAGTCTCCCAGATACTCTCCCCCCTCTGGCTGCCTTCGTCAATATACTGGATCAGATCCTTTGCCTGCTGTTCTGTTCCTACTATAGGAGCAATTTCAGTTTCTATATTTGCCTTTATCATATGGATAGACGGACTCTTTGATTTTATCTTTACTCCATATTTATTCCCCTGTCGGATCACTTCAGGCTGTGCGATCTCAATCTCATCCAGATTCGGGACAACCACACCATAACCGGTTCCACGCACTGCTTCCAGTGCAGCCTGCACTTTTACATATTCCTCTTTCATATGTACCAGTTCCTGCATTGTATGGATCAGTTCATATTCACTCTCCATTTCGATTCCACTCATCTGACTGAGCATCCTGTAATAATATTCTTCCTTTATGCGTATTCTTACCTTTACTGTTCCATCGGATAAGCCTACATCTTCCAGAAGGGAATCCTGTACATAAGGTCCGGATAATTTTACAGATTCCTTTGTGATATCACGTATATGCTGCATACTTTTCATTTTATCCCTGATCTGTGAAAGGATCTGCTGTTTTAACTCATGCTCCAGGGGAAGCATTTCTACCCAGCGCGGAATAAAAAACTGAATCTGACTGACAGGAAATTCATATAAAACCTTCTCCAGAATCCTGGCAATATCTTCTTTTCTCAATTGGTCACAGTTTACTGTCAGAGCAGTTACCTTATATTTCTGTTGAATTTCTTCCGCTGTTTTCAGAGCCGCATCTTTATATGGCATCTGCGAATTTACCAGCACGATAAATGGTTTCTGCTGTTTTTTCAGCTCCTGAATAGTCTTCTCTTCTGCCTCCGGAAAATTGTCTCTGGGAAGTTCACCGAAACTTCCGTCAGTTGTGACCACAATACCTATTGTGGAATGCTCCTGAATTACTTTCTGTGTTCCGATGCGTGCGGCCTCGCGAAATGGGATTGCCTGCTCAAACCAGGGAGTTTTTACCATTCGTTCTTTCCCGTCCTCCGTCTGCCCGGATGCACCCTTTACCAGAAAACCCACACTGTCGATCAGGCGGATCTTTACCTGCTGATCTTCTCCGAGAGTGATGGGAACTGCTTCTTTGGGAATAAATTTTGTTTCTGCTGTGGTGATGATTTTGCCTGATCCGCTTAAAGGAAGCTGATCTCTAATCTCTGCCTGCTTTGTATCTGACATCTGCGGCAATGCAACAAGTTCCATGAATCTGCGGATAAATGTAGATTTTCCTGTGCGGACAGGTCCTACGACCCCTATGTATATATCTCCCCCTGTACGGGCCTGGATATCACGATACACCTGAAAATTTTCCATAAAAATAGCCCCCTTGCATATTTACACATAACCTTCATGTATTGTTATAAAATATGCAAGGAAGCTTTAAAATATTCTATTTATCGTTTGGACATATTGTTACTGTCAGGTATCACAAATGTTCTTTAATAGGAATCATTGTGAAGCAGATGATGCTCTTTGCCTTTCAGAAGTCCGTTGTAAAGTTCCAGAACTAACGGGTTTTCATCGGATTTCTTAATGATAGTTGTATTATCTGCATTATACAGGCCCTTAGCTCTCAGAGCTTTGGTTCTGTCGCCGGATCGTGTCGGCTGTCCACCACCCATGATACATCCGCGGCGGCATGCCATGATCTCGATCAGATGATATTCTTTCTCACCGTTCTTTACCTGTTCCATAACGGTTCTTGCATTTGCAAGACCGCTGGCAACACAGATATTAAGGTTCATTCCTTCATAAGGAACTGTAAATTCCTTGATTCCCTCATCTCCACGAACACCGCATTCTGCGATCTCATGCATGGTTTCTTTGCTGTGATCCGGAGTCAGACGGCGGAGAACTGCCTCTGTAACACCTCCTGTAACACCGAAGATAACACCACCACCGGAGCCGAAGCCAAACGGCATATCACAGGCTTCCGGATCCAGAGTTGCAAAGTCAAGACCAAAGTTATCGATCATGCGGAGCAGCTCTGTAGTTGTAATAACGATATCTGTATCCTGTTCACCGTCTGTGAAGCTGTTCGGACGAACTGCTTCTGCCTTCTTGGCTGTACATGGCATAATAGAAATCATAACTGTTTTCTTGCCGCCGGCATGTTCCGGATCGCGGAAGTACTCTTTGATTACTGCTGAGAGCATTCCCTGTGGAGAACGGCAGGTAGAAAGATTCGGAATATACTCCTTGTACTGGTCTGTGATAAACTTCACCCATGCAGGACAGCAGGAAGTAAGAAGCGGAAGTTTCTCACCCTTCTTAATTCTGTCAAGGAACTCGGCACTCTCTTCCATAATAGTAAGGTCAGCACTGAATGAAGTATCATAAACTTCATCGAATCCCATTCTGTGGAGAGCATTGACAATCTTACCCATAACACTCTTGCCTTTGGTCAGTCCATAATGATCACCTACTGCGACACGTACTGCAGGAGCAATCTGAGCAACTACACGTATATTCGGATCAGCAAGTGCTTCCCATGCCTCGTCCATATGTGTCTTGATCGCAATAGCACCTGTTGGGCAATATACACGACACTGACCGCAGTTTACACATTCTGTCTCTGCGATTTTTTTGTTAAATGCAGGCATTACCATGGCCTCAGTTCCCCGGAATGCAAAGCCTAAAGCTCCGATTCCCTGAAGTTCTTCGCAGGCACGTACGCAGTTACCACACAGAATACATTTGTTTGGATCACGAACCAGAGAAGGAGAACTTGTATCCAACTCATGATATTCCCTAGTATTTTTGAAACGGATTGTCTGTACGCCCAGCCTGTGTGCCAGTTCCTGAAGGACACACTCACCACTCTTAACACAGGTTGTACAGTCACGACAATGTGCTGCAAGCAATAATTCTACAATTAGTTTTCTGTATTTCTTGACTCTTCCGGAATTGGTATAGATCACCATTCCATCTCTTGGCTGTTCAGAACATGAGGCAAATGTTTTTCCCCTCTCGTCTTCAACTGTACATAAACGACAGGCACCAAAAGTGGATACCTCTGAGTGGTAGCACAGTGTCGGAATATTGATCCCTGCCTTGCGGATGACAGACAGGACATTTTTTTCATCGGTAAATTCTACCTTTCTACCGTCAATTATCATATGGCCCATAGTGTATCCTCCCTTCTATGCTTCCACATATACTGCATCAAAGTTACAGTTGTCCTTACATGCACCGCATTTGATACAGATGTCGTTATCAATGTGATATGGATGTTTGATCTTACCTGAGATCGCACCTGCCGGACAGTTCTTTGCACATTTACCGCAGCCGATACAGAACTCAGGGTTGATGTGGAACTGACGAAGAGCAGTACATACTTTTGCACGGCATTTCTTATCGCAGATATGTTCCTCATATTCATCGCGGAAGCGTTTGAGAGTACTGATAACAGGAAGAGGTGCACTCTTGCCAAGTCCGCACAGAGCCATGTTCTGAACCATATTTGCAAGCTCTTCCAGCTCATCCAGATCGGACATCTCACCCTTGCCATCTACGATCCTCTCCAGGATCTCCAACATACGTTTGGTACCCTCACGGCACGGTACACATTTACCGCAGCTCTCACGCTGGGTGAAGTTCATAAAGAATCTGGCAACCTCAACCATACAGGTATTCTCGTCCATAACTACCAGACCACCGGATCCCATAATCGCATCTAATTTTTTGACAGAATCAAAATCAAGAGGTGCATCCAGCTGGTCAAGGATCAGACATCCGCCGGACGGACCGCCGATCTGGACACCTTTAAATGCGGCGCCACTCTTTAAGCCACCACCGATATCATAGATAATGTGGCGGAGTGTGGTTCCCATAGGAACCTCTATCAGACCGGTATTCTCGATAGAACCGGTCAGTGAGAAGGTTTTAGTTCCGGGGCTTCCCTCTGTACCGATGGTGCGGAACCAGTCTGCTCCCTGAAGAATAATCTTCGGTACATTAGCATAGGTTTCTACATTATTAAGAACTGTAGGCTTACCCCACAGACCTTTCTCTACTGTACGGGGCGGTTTTACACGAGGCATACCTCTGTTACCCTCGATAGATGCGGTAAGTGCCGAACCTTCTCCACATACGAAAGCTCCGGCACCTCTGTTGATATGTAAATGGAAGTTTACACCGGAATTTAAAATATTATCACCTAACAGGCCATATTTTTCTGCCTGTTCAATCGCCATCCTAAGTCTCTTTACAGAAAGAGGATACTCTGCACGAACATAAATATATCCATTCTCCGCACCGACTGCGTAGGCTGCAATAGTCATACCTTCGATCATCTTATATGGATCACCTTCCATGACGGAACCATCCATAAATGCACCGGGATCACCCTCATCACCATTACATACAACATAGCGGGTTTTCTCTGCCTGGCGTGCAACCTGAGACCATTTCTTGCCTGCCGGGAATCCTGCACCACCACGACCGCGAAGCCCGGATTTAGTTACTTCATCAATAACTTCCTGCGGAGACATGCTTCCCATCACTTTTGCAAGTGCCTGATAGCCTCCCACAGCAATATACTCTTCGATAGATTCCGCATCGATTTTTCCACAGTTTTCAAGAACGATACGTGTCTGTTGATTTAAGAAAGGAATATCATCAGGATGTGGACAGACTGTATTATTATCGCGATAAAACAGTCTCTCTACAGGTTTCCCTTCCAATATAGTTCTCTCCACAATTTCCTTACAGTCTTCCGGCTGTACGTGAACATACTGATAATCATATGGTTCAATTCTCATCAGAGGTCCAAGTTCACATAGGCCCTGGCACCCTGTCTTGATCACGCCTACATGAGGCACATCCTTCTGCATTTCAACTGTTACTCCATCAATTCTCTCACAGAGTACTGACATCTCTTCATAAATCTTCTGCGCTCCGGATGCGATACATCCGGTACCTGAACAGACAAGAACGCGGCAGGTATAAGATTTAATCTGCTCATTTACTTCAGCCTGCTTATTTAACAGGTCTTCTTTACTCTTAATACTCATACGCACTCTCCTCTCAGTTTATTCAAAAGTTCTACAGCTTTCTCAGGAGTCATCTTCGGATGTACTTCATCATTGACAGTCAGTGTGGGGGCAAGTCCACATGCACCCAGACAGGATACTGTTTCTACGGTAAAAAGCATATCATCTGTAGTGTGTTTCTTGTTGCTCAGTCCAAGTTCCTTCATCAAAGCCTCTTTTACAGGCATGGATTTTCTCACATGACAGGCTGTTCCGTCACACACTTTAATGACATATTTCCCTTTTGGCTCAAAAGAAAAATTCTCATAGAATGTGGCTACACTGTAGGCCTTGGCTTCTTTTACTCCGATTTCTTTCGCTACATAAGTCAGCAATTCTCCCGGCAGGTAACGATATTCCGCCTGAATATCCTGCATGATCGGAATCAGCGATGCTGCTGTACGTCCGTAGTGCTCGATGATCTCATCCGCTTTTCTGTAATAAGACTGGTCTAACATTCGGTTCCCTCCTTAAATAGTAATTTTGATACATCGGTTTTAATATAGTACGATATATCGATTCCCACGCAGCTTTAGTTATTTTCAACATATGTGCTGTTGATATTATACATTATATAGTTGTTTTGCACAATATCATTTTTGAAATTTTCTGAAATTAATTTATAACAATTTGTTATAGATGTATAGTATTCATAAATGTATATAAATGAAAAGCAATTTCTTTAACAGGGTTGTTAATTTAATAGCAATATCAAAACAAAAAAAGATCATTGAAAAGAATATTATCTTCTTTTCAATGACCTTTCTGGAAATGGCTGCATTATTTAATTTCATGTTCCTCATGGAAATGCTTATATTTTTCTATAAACATCAACAGAAAGCTGATCATAAGGAATCCACAGGAAACCCAGATCATTCTGATTCCATAGCGTATGGACAGATTTCCACCAATGCCGGCACCCAAGGCAAACATAAGGATGATTCCAAAATAATACATCGCCTGTTTTAGCTGTTTTGATTTTTTTTCACGAAAATAAACTGACAACGCAGCTGTACCACTGCGCAAATTACCGATACACATAGTACTTGCATAGGAATATCCGTTTACCTTGCGGAAGGACTGTACCTGCATTGCACAGGCGAAGGATGCCATGGCATTTGCCAGCATATTGTATTCGGTTGGCAGGAAACCTACTGTAAATAAGATCAGGATTTCTGCCAGCAGAACACCCTGCCGCCAGTGGAGCTTCTGCGCATATTTATAATTTGCCTGTATTTTCTCTGCAACCCACACCCCTAATGCAAAGGATATGATAGGAAAGAAATATCCCAGTCCTGCAGTCACTTCCCCTGCCATAAAATGTTGGCTCATAAGAACGACGTTTCCTGTCTGTGCATTACAGAATACTTCGTTTCTTGCATTATATGTATAAGCGTCCTGAAAACCTCCTGACAGTGCCAGGAATGCACTGTTTAAAAAGGCTTCCGACATTTGTATTTCGTGTTGATTATGATCTTTCATGATTTTCCCCGTTCAAGTTTATTTGCGATTATCTCCTGTACGGATAACTGCCTTTATTCTTTTACCGTCTTTCTCAAACATTCGAAATCCGTTGATTTACTGCGTAAATCGCTGCTTTCTCATGTTTGGCGGGTCCCTGACCCTGATTATCATGTTATACGTTTATAGGTCAAATGTAAAAGATATAATTCATATTATTGTATATATGATTTTTATATATTGGATACAATATATATATAATTTTGGCTATATAAAGCAACTTCCATACACTGTATGTCTACAGCATATGGAAGTTATTTTTTTATGTATCTGCAGAATTACTTATCTCCGTGTTCTTTGAGATATTCTGCTTTTCCCATCTCGTACAGATTATTACCTTCTGAGTCAATGATGACTACAAGAGGCATATCCTCTACGTACAATTTACGAAGTGCTTCTGCTCCCAGATCTTCATAGGCGATCAGTTCGGCCTTTTTGATGCATTTTGCAAGAAGCGCACCTGCACCGCCGATAGCTCCGAAGTATACACCATCATATTTCTTCATGGCGTCTACTACTTCCGGAAGGCGGGCACCTTTTCCGATCATTCCTCTTGCTCCCACAGACATCATTGTGGGTGCATAGGCATCCATACGTCCGCTGGTTGTAGGGCCCGCGGAGCCAATGACTGCGCCTGGTTTTGCAGGAGTTGGTCCTACATAGTAGATGGTTGCATCTGTAGGATCAAATGGAATTTTCTCACCTTTTGCAAGGGCCTCACACATTCTCTTGTGTCCTGCATCACGTGATGTATAAATAGTACCTGTTAATAATACCTGATCACCTGCATGGAGAGTTCTTGCCAGCTCTCTAGTAAGTGGAAGTGTAATTTTCTTTCTTTCCATCTCAGATCACCTCCGATTTATGGCGGGTTACATGGCAGTTGATATTAACTGCACATGGCATACCTGCAATATGAGTCGGCATTGTTTCGATATTCAGGCCGATGGCTGTTGTCTTTCCGCCAAATCCCTGAGGTCCGATTCCAAGCTTGTTTACTTTTTCCAGCATTTCTTTCTCAAGATCAGCATAGAACGGATCCGGGTTCTGAGTATCCAGAGGTCTCATCAGTGCTTTCTTTGCAAGAAGTGCACATTTGTCAAAGGTTCCTCCGATACCAACTCCGACTACCATTGGCGGACATGGGTTGGGGCCTGCGGTCTCTACTACTTCAAGGATGAAATCCTTGATTCCCTGTAATCCTGCAGATGGTTTGAACATACGGATCTGGCTCATGTTCTCACTTCCGAAGCCTTTGGGGCCTACTGTGATCTTTACCTGATCTCCGGGAACGATTTCTGTGTAGATCATAGCCGGTGTATTGTCGCCTGTGTTTCCGCGGCGAACCGGATCCTTTACTACAGATTTTCTTAAATATCCCTTATCATATCCACGACGTACACCTTCATTGATGGCATCGTTCAGATTTCCCCCGACAAAATGTACATCCTGTCCGATTTCAAGGAATACACATGCCATTCCTGTATCCTGGCAGATCGGCACATTCTCATTATCTGCAATATCAAAATTCTCAATAATGTTGTCAAGGACACCCTTGGCAATCTCTCCGTCTTCGCATGCGCGGCATGTTTTGATGGCGCATTTTACGTCTTCCGGAAGATGTTCATTTGCTTCGATACAGAGTTTTTCGATGACATCTGTAAGTCTGCTTACTTCTACTTCACGCATTCTGGTAAGCTCCCTTCTTTCATTTGGGGATATTCACCGGGAGGTGACATATCCCTTTTGCATTATATCAAAGGCTCCCGGTACCGGTAATCCCTTATCGATACCGGGAGCTCTTTTTTACATTCTGAGTATCTTATTAGCGCTGTTCGTGACGAGCGTATTTTGGAAGCAGTAATGGAGATACCTTATCAGTATGTACGCCTGCTTTATCCAGTTCTTCTGCATATTTGTAGATATGGTCGAGGTTCATTTCACCAAGCTCTACGTTCTTGCATTTTGCAGCTGCTTTTTTACCGGCATTTCTTCCAAATACGATTACATCCAGAAGAGAGTTACCCATCAGTCTGTTTCTTCCGTGGATTCCGCCTGCCGCTTCGCCTGCAACTAAAAGGTTCGGAATTTCTTTTGTGAATCCGTCTCCGTTAATCTCAAGACCACCGTTCTGGTAGTGAAGTGTCGGATAAATAACGATAGGAACTTTTCTCATATCAATGCCGTAGTTCATGTACATACGGAACATAGCCGGGATTCTCTTTTCGATGGTTCCTTCGCCACCGAGGATCTCGATCATCGGAGTGTCAAGCCATACACCTTTCAGTCCGCCTGGAACTTCTACGCCGCGGCCTTCTTCGCATTCACGGATAACACCGGAAGCATTTACGTCACGGGTTTCAAGCGGATGAATATAAGCTTCTCCGTTTGCATTTACAAGCTGTGCACCAACGGAACGAACTTTCTCAGTTACCAGAGCACCCATGATCTGTGATGGATAGATTGCTCCTGTTGGATGGTACTGGATAGAATCCTGATAAAGAAGGGAAGCACCAGCTCTATATCCAAGTACAAGTCCGTCTGCAGTTGCGCCATAATGGTTAGATGTCGGGAATCCCTGATAATGCATTCTTCCTGCACCACCTGTTGCGATTACAACAGTTTTGGCTCTTGCAACAGAATAATCTCCTGTTTCCATGTTAAGAAGAACTGCACCTGCAACCTGTCCTTTTTCATCTTTCAGAAGTTCAACAGCTGAAGTAAATTCAACTACCGGAATCTTAAGATTCAGAACTTCATCTCTGATGGTACGCATGATCTCAGATCCGGAATAATCCTTTGCAGCATGCATTCTCTTTCTGGAAGTACCGCCGCCGTGTGTGGTAACCATGGTTCCGTCTTCTGCTTTATCAAATTCAACACCAAGGTCATTGAGCCATTTGATGGCATCCGGAGCTTCCATTACCAGTCTCTTTACCAGTTCCGGTTTTGCTGCAAAATGTCCGCCGCCGAAGCAGTCCAGATAATGCTGTACAGGAGAATCATTCTCTTTGTCTGCAGCCTGGATACCGCCCTCTGCCATCATTGTGTTGGCATCACCGATACGAAGCTTTGTAACGATCATAACGTCTGCACCTGCATTGTGTGCTTCAATGGCACAGGAAGAACCTGCACCGCCACCGCCGATCACAAGTACATCTACATCATAATCAATTTTTGTAAGGTCAATTTTTTCGTTGATCAGACGGCTTGTTGAATGAAGCATTTCTGCCAGTTCCAGAGGAGCTTTCTGTCCTTTGTTTGGTCCGACTTTGATTTCTGCAAACGCGTCTGGATTATAATCCGGATGGAATTTCTCAAGAAGAGCGTCTTTCTCTTCAGCTGTCAGACGTCTTGGCTCTGTTGCCATACGCTGTGCTCTTGTAGCCTCTACCTTTTTGATGGATTCCATCATATTTTCTGGATATGGTGCATACATGTTTTACGCCCTCCCTATTTCTCAATTTCTCTGTTGTTGTAAAGTTCCTGCATGTCTGTGATTGGTTTCTGCATGATCTGCTCGATCAGATCATCATATTTACCTTCGTGGATTTCTTCTACACGTTTCTCCAGATGTTCGCTCTTAGGCGCGATATATTTACCTGTGAGACGTCTTGCCAGAAGACCTACCATCGGATGGGAAATACCGGCCGGACATCTTACAGAACAGCATCCGCAGCTTACGCAGTCGAAGGATTCCTCTGCACATTTTTCAAGTTCGCCTCTCTGTGCATATGCGATGTACTGCATTACATTTAAGTCCTGAGTACATGCTTTTGTACAGGCATTACATCCGATACAGCTGTAGATTTCCGGATAGAGTTCCATCATTACCTGCTGATTCGGTTTCAGGTCTTCGATGTTGTAGAGTCTCTTATCTGTAGGGAAGAACGGGATGCTTGCTACATACATTCCTTCCTGTACCTGTGTCTGACAGGCAAGACATGTTTTCAGCTCGTTTTCACCTTTGATTCTGTAGATTGTTGCGCAGGCTCCGCAGAATCCGTGTCTGCAGCCGCATCCTCTCTTTAATGTATAACCGGCATATTCCATGGCAGTCATAATTGTAAGTTCTGCAGGTACGCTGTATTTCTTACCGAAAAAATATACGTTTACCATATTCTTTTCCATTTGAGATTACCAGTCCTTTCTATATATATCATCTGTCGTCAGCAGCACATACAAGCTCGAATCCGCTACGCTACTTCTCGCTTGAGGGCGTTCGCCCTACAGAATGTTCTGTGAAAGAATGCTTATATGCAAGCATGACGCATTCCTTCACATCACTTTCTGCACTGCTCATTGCTTATCAATATTCTGCAGGTAATTCATCAATCTCGTCGCATCTGAATACCGGACCGTCTTTGCAGACGTATTTGGAACCGATATTGCAACGGCCGCATTTACCGATACCGCATTTCATACGAAGCTCCAGAGTTGTGTAAACCTGTTCTCTGGAGAAGCCCAGTTCTTCCAGTCCTGCAAGAACGAACTTGATCATGATCGGCGGTCCGCAGACAAGTGCTGTTTTGTTTGTATCGAATCCAATCTCTTTCAGATAAGAAGGAACGAATCCAACGTGTCCGTCCCAGCCTTCCTGTTCACGGTCGATTGTCAGATAAACATTAACTCCCTCTGCTTTCATCCAGACTTCCTGGATTTCTTTTAACTGTACCAGGTCATCTGCGGAACGGGAACCATAGAGGATATCTACTGTTCCGTAATCTGCACGGTTATCCAGTACATAGTTGATAACAGAACGAAGAGGTGCAAGTCCGATACCACCTGCGATAAACAGAAGGTTTTTACCTTTTAATTTATCTTCTACAGGGAAATGATTTCCGTATGGTCCACGGACTGTGATCTCATCTCCAACCTGAAGGCTGTGGAGATAATCGGTCAGTGCACCGCACTTCTTGATACTGAATTCCTGATATTCTTTATTTGTAGGTGAAGAAGTAATGGAAAACATACCTTCACTTACACCTGGTGCGCAGACCATTGCACACTGGCCAGGCATATGTTCAAAAAGCTTTCCACCTTCAGGAGCATTTACGCGGAAGGTCTTAACGTCCGGTGTCTCCTGGCGGATATCTGTGATCACACCAACCTTTGGGATCAGTGTGTCTAATGTATAGTTTTTATGGCAGGTACATTCGCTCATTATTTTTCACCTCCCTGATTTTCAAAAGCTTTGATGACTTTTACGATATTTAAGGATGACGGGCATTTCTCAACGCAACGACCACAGCCTACACAGGAGAACATTCCGTTATTGTTTACAGGATAGTAAACAAGCTTATGCATGAATCTCTGACGGAAACGCTGCATCTGGCTGTTACGGTTATTTCCGTGTGCCATCATGGTAAAGTCAGAGTACATACAGGAATCCCAGCAGCGGTAACGCTGTACGCCGTGTCCTGTGTCATAATCTTTGATGTCATAGCACTGGCAGGTAGGGCATACAAATGTACAGGTACCACATGCCAGACATGGTTTATAAAGTTCTTCCCATACAGGAGAATTGAAACGATCCATGTAATCTTCCTGTCCCCATCCTTCCAGAGAAAGATTAGAGTACGGAAGCTTCTCTACGATTGCGTGGATCGCAGCTTTCTCTTCTTCTACTTTTGCTTCGTCAGCATCGTTGAGAAGTTCTGCAACTGCTTTTGTAAGGGCTTCCCCTTTCTCTGTAAGAGGTTTCCAGTAAAGCTCTCCCTCGATCATCCATGTTGCAACATCTGCAACAGGGTCTGCGCAGTCAATACCGAATACTTTACAGAAACAGCTTTCTTCCGGCTCATGGCATGCAAGTGCTACAATCGTACCATGATCTCTTCTGGCTGCATAGAAAGTATCGATCGGATCACTTAAGAATACGTTATCCAGTACTTTTACACCCTGGATATCGCAGGCTTTCATTCCGAACACAACAAAGTTCTTTTCCTGTAATGCCTGTGGCTCAATGGAGATATTCTTCTCCTCTTTCTTACAGGTGTAGAGGTTTTCACTCTGTGGAAAAAAAGCATCTTTTGGTGATTTTACAGTTTTTAAAGTATCAAGACAAACTTCTGCATCTTCGCTCCATGCTTTGAAGTTTACCTGATCACTGACTTTGACCGGTAAATATAAATCCTGATCTGCGGCAATCTTCTGGAATAATGCCTGCAGATTCTCTGCTGCTATCTTATACATACATTATCCCCTTTCTGCCACGATACTCGGCTCAACATCTTCAAATGTAAAGTTTGTAAGAGGTCCCTTGGATGTTGAATCCTCTCCTGCCTGATATTCACCATAGAATGTATCAATATCTTTGATAAATTTACGATTGAACAGGTGAAGCGGAATTCCCTGAGGACATACTCTGCTGCATTCGCCGCAGTCTGTACATCTTCCTGCCACATGGAATGCACGGATGATATGGAACATCTTCTCTTCGAAAGAGTCCACGTTTGCTTTCTGCGCACTGTCAAACTTATTGCTGTCGAATACACATTTACGGCAGCTACATGCAGGACAGACATTACGGCAGGCATTGCAGCGGATACATTTGCTTAACTGGCTCTGGAAGAATGCAAATTTTTCTTCCGGGCTCATTGCTTCGATCTTCTCTACTTCTGCAAAACGATCTGCATCTTTTGTGTCTTTGGACTCACCGATAAGTTCATCATAAATCTTATGTTCTTTTCCTTTACATACGTGACATCTTTCAAGCATTGCATCTTTGTATGCACAGGTCTTCTCACCATAGATTGTCTGAATAGTCAGTGTTTCTGCCTCATCTGTGATCTCTGCACCGGAAATGCTTTCGATACCTTTGATTCCCTGTTTGCGGATTCTCTCGATATCCAGTTTTCCTTTACATCCAACACCAATGATATAAGCTTTCTCACGGTCTACACGATGCTCTTTGATCAGCTGATTAAAGCTGTATGTATCACATGGTTTTAAACAAACCAGTGTCTTGCCTTCCAGTTTGGAAGCTTCGATCATATATTTGCTTAAGTTTGCACCGCAGAATCCGTTATATACAAAATCTTTCAGAGATTCTTCTGTTTCAAAGTAAGCCGGTTCCGGATTGTAAGGCAGATCTCCGGCTTTCCATCCCAGAACTCTTGCAACTGTACCGTCAGCAAGCAGTTCTTTTGCACGATTTATCAGCTCCTGCATCTTAAATCCTCCAATCTTACGTTCTTACCAAGTGAATGGATCTTCTCTACAAACTCATTCATAGTCTGGGAGAATTTCACACCTTCAGCAGCGGAAACCCATTCTACTCTTGTTCTTCCGTTTTCCACACCGATATAGTCCAGCATGGAGAAAAGAAGTGTCATACGTCTTCTTGCATAGTAGTTACCTGTACTGTAGTGACAGTCTCCAGGATGACAGCCACACATGATCACACCGTCAGCACCTTTCTCAAAAGCGCGGAGGATGAACATTGGATTGACACGGCAGGAACATGGAACACGAATGATCTTTACATCAGCCGGATAAGAAAGACGGCTGCTTCCTGCAAGGTCTGCACCTGCGTAACTACACCAGTTACAACAGAATGCCACAATCTTAGGTCTGAATTCTTCGTTTGTTTCTATCGACATATTGCATCTACCTCCGCGATAATCTGTCTGTTGGAAAAGCCCTGCAGATCCATAGCACCGGACGGGCAGGCTACTGTACATGCACCACAGCCCTGGCAAAGTGCTGTATTTACAACGGCTACTCTTCTTGTTTCACGGATACCGTGGTCATTTACTTCTTTATCCTCATAGGAAATTGCTCCATATGGGCAGACATTTGCACATGTAGAACATCCGTTACATAACAGTTCATCGGATTTTGCTGTACATGGGTTGGTTGTCAGTTTATCTTTTGCAAGAAGGCCGATTGCCTTAACTGCTGCAGCACCGGCCTGTGCAACTGTCTCCGGAATATCTTTCGGTCCCTGGCATACACCGGAAAGGAAGATACCTGCTGTAGGAGATTCTACAGGACGGAGTTTTGCATGGGCTTCTGTGAGGAAGTTGTTTGTATCAATACTTGCTGTAAGCATAGTAGCGATCTTACGAACATCCGGGTTCGGTTCAATGGCTGTTGCAAGAACGACCATATCTGCTTTCTTAAGGATTTGTTTGTTGTCGATCAGGTCAGATCCCTGTACAAGAAGGCTTCCGTCCGGCTGCGGAATAACTTTTCCTACCTGGCCTTTGATGTAGTTTACGCCGTACTGTTCTACGGCTCTTCTGTAGAACTCATCGAAGTTCTTACCAGGTGTACGCACATCAATATAGAATACGGTTACATTTGTATCCGGATATTTATCACGAATCAGCATTGCATGTTTTGCTGTGTACATACAGCAGATCTTGGAACAGTATGGCTTTCCTCTGTCATCAGAACATCTGCTTCCCACACACTGGATAAATACCAGCTCTTTCGGAGCCTTTCCGTCGGAAAGACGCTCTAAGTGTCCTTTTGTAGGACCTGCTGCGTTCATGATACGTTCCAGTTCCAGGGATGTGATAACATCTTTACTCTGGCTGTACGCATATTCATCATATTTGTCAAGTTTGATGGTATCAAAACCTGTGGCAACTACGATTGCACCGTATTTCTGTGTTACGATCTCATCCTGCTGATCGTAATCAATGGCTCCTGCCTGACATACTTTGGAGCAGACACCACATTTTCCTGTTTTAAATTTCAGACAGTTCTCACGGTCGATAACCGGAACATTCGGGATTGCCTGTGCAAATGGAGTGTAAATAGCAGTTCTGTTATTTAATCCTCTGTTAAATTCGTTCGGAATCTTCTTGGACGGACATTTTTCCTGGCAGACACCGCAGCCTGTACATTTGTCCATATTTACACTTCTTGCTTTCTTTCTGATATCAACGGTGAAATCACCTACGAAACCGCTGACATGTTCTACTTCACTGTATGTATAGATATTGATCTTCTCATGTGCTGCTGCCTCTACCATCTTAGGTGTGAGGATACATGCAGAACAGTCAAGTGTCGGGAATGTTTTATCAAGCTGTGACATTCTTCCACCGATACTTGGAGTCTTCTCTACGATATCTACTTCATATCCTGCATCTGCGATATCCAGGGCTGTCTGGATTCCGGCAATACCGCCGCCGATGATCAGGGCTCTCTTTGTAACACGGCTCTCTCCTGGCTGAAGAGGTGTGTTTAAGTTTACTTTTGCGATTGCTGCTCTGGCAAGGATCACAGCTTTCTTTGTAGCCTCTTCCATATCCTTGTGGATCCAGGAGCAGTGCTCACGGATATTTGCAATCTCCACCATGTATGGATTCAGGCCAGCTCTTTCAGCTGCTTTTCTGAATGTTGCCTCATGCATACGTGGAGAGCATGAACAGACAACAACGCCTGTCAGGTTTTTCTCTTTAATGGCTTCCTGAATTTTAGCCTGGCCTGCTTCTGAGCACATGTACTGGTAGTCTTCTGCATGAACGACACCCGGCTCTTTGGCAGCTAATTCAACAACTTTTTTTACATCTACCGTAGCGGCGATATTACTTCCGCAATGACAGACAAATACACCAATTCTCTGCACGCTGGCTTACCTCCTGTATCTTCTGAATGCACTTACCAGAAGCTGCTGTGGCAGTTCCGGATCAAGAAGCTGTGGTATCTCATCTGCTTTCAGATAATCGCCGCCTTTTTCACGAACAACTAACTGTCTTGCTGCATCGATGATCTTTCCCGGTTTTACATCTCTTGGACAACGCTCTACACAGGCGAAGCAGGAAAGGCATTTCCAGAGAGACTTTGAATTGACAAGTGCTTCGATATCTTCATTTACAACATAGGATACAAACTGATGTGGCTTGATATCCATTTCATTGAAAGATGGGCAGGTAGCAGAACATTTTCCACATTTCATACATTTCAGCGGATTGGTTCCGGAGATCTCTTTGATCTTTTCTGCTGCTGAATGCTGGTTTCTCATTTTGCCACCTCCTCTTTTACTCCGAGGGCTTCTGCAAGGAGCTCTGTGAAATAATATACAGGCAGTTCGCTGGAAGCGTTTTTATTTAAATTATATTTACACAATGGACAGGCTGTGATCAGCATATCTGCGCCAAAGCCTTTCGCACTATCTTCGATTTTCTGACACATGTTCTGAGACATATCTTTTTCTTTCAGAGAAATGTAACCGCCGCAGCATTCATTTCTGTATGGATAGATTACCGGTTCTGCCCCAAGTGCACGGATGAAATCTTCCATGATTGTCGGATTCTCCGGATCATCAAAAGCCATGATCTTGCCCGGACGTAATAAGAGACATCCGTAATAGGCTCCGATTTTCTTTCCTGTAAGCGGGTTTACTACCTTCTCTTTCAGCTTGTCGAAACCGACTTTGTCGCGAAGTACTTCCAGATAATGGAGCACTGTTGTCTCGCCTTCATAAGGCTCATCAAGCTGCATGTAATTATTTGCTCTGGTGCGGATATCCTCCACATTTTTCATATCATCATTGACACGTTTGATCACGTGATGACAGGCAGAGCAGATTGTTACCAGATCCTGGCCCTTTTCTTTGGCCTGATTAAGAGCACGTACAGAAGAAAGCTTCGTAGCAATTTCGTCAGTTCCCAGAGGATAAACACCTCCGCAGCACTGCCAGTCTTCGATCTCTTCCAGTTCAAACCCAAGTGCTCTGGCGCTGGCTCTGGCATATTCGTCCAGATCTTTCGCCTTGTTTCTCAGGGTACAACCCGGATAATAACTGTACTTCATACTTAACATTATCCTTTCTTAGTTGTTCAGATAAATTCATGTTGCTCAAATAATGATATCAGGGTCCAAAAGCAATTTGCCCCGATATATAGCGCCCGTAAATAACAGTCGCTAGTCTTTGTCTTTTTTTTAACAATATATGGACAAAAATATAAATCAAGTCTAATACAATTACTTTTTATATCTTTGTTGAGACATAGAAAATAAAAGAGTTCGCACACCCTTCCTCCGCAATTAAAGGAGTGTATCAGCTCGATTTCCGAAAAATATTATATCATATTGACAACATTTTAACAAGAGGTTTTTGATAATTTTTTTATCACGCATCATTGCTCAATTCTTCTGATCTAAATTAATCTTTTTCAGGCAGATAAAATCTTCCGCTTTTCTATTTACTCACAATCATAGTATCTTTCAAAAAATTAATAAAAATATTATTTATATATTTTTTTGCTTTTGATATATGTAAGCCAAAATTCGTCTGTTTCCGCTTACAGTACAGAATTTTGGCTAATAATTAAAAAGGAGTAAACAGTAATATGGATTCAGAAGAACAGGCTGTACCTGTACTTCTGAATGTTTTGTCTGATATATTATTAATTAAGGTCAATCTGAGCAATAATTTCTTTCAGTGCATCTGCACTCTTCTTAAGCTGTTCGATCTCAGCTTTTGTCATTCTCATTGGAACTTTGCCCTGTACACCATTTGGTCCTACCAGAGTTAATGTACTCAGGCATACATCATCGATTCCGTACTCTCCATGCATCATAGTAGATACTGTAGAGATAGACTCTGAAGAAGATACAAGAAGGCTGCAAAGTTTGCATACAGAAGAGGATACTGCATAGAAAGTTGCACCTTTCTTGGAAATGATCTCACCGCCAGATTTCTGTACATACTGAAGCATTGCTTCTTTATCAATCGGTTCAATATCCTTACCGAGTTTCTTCTCAAGGTCGTAATATTCATCCACACTTACACCTGAAATATAGGCACCAGACCACGGAATAAAGGATGTATCTCCATGCTCACCGAATACATAGGCATGGATATTACTCTGTGCAATCTGGAAATGTTCGGATAATCCGCAGCGCAGACGTGCAGAGTCAAGAATTGTACCGGAACCAAGGATCTGGTTTTCTGGAAGTCCGGAAATCTTTGTAAATACATAAGTCATGATATCAACCGGATTGCTTACGATCAGATAAAGGGCATTTGGAGCTGCCTTTACGATCTCCGGTGTGATAGATTTGAGGATATTTACATTTGTCTGTGTAAGTTCAAGTCTTGTCTGCCCTGGTTTACGGGCAATACCGGATGTGATGATAACGATGTCAGAATCCCTAGCATCTTCGTAGTCTCCGGCAATGATAGAGATAGGATCTCTGAAGCAGGTTCCCTGGATGATATCCAGAACTTCACCTTCTGCTTTCTTTTTGTTGATATCGATCAGAACAATTTCAGATGCGATATCCTGGCTTGATAAAGTGTACGCGATGGTAGATCCGACGCTGCCGGCTCCAATGATAGTAATTTTACTGCTCATAATCTTAATACTCCTTTTCTCCTAACAAAATTGACGTCTTAATGATAACACATTGTCAAAAAATTGACAAGAGCTTTTGTACAGAAATCTGAACAATTTTTTCGTTTAAATATTTGTTTGGAAGCATAAAATTGTTTGTTAGTTTGATATAATTTTCACATTTTCCTATTGGAGTAGATACTTGCACGAACAAATCCCCAACCACTGCTTATTGCTTTTTGCAATTTAAGCAGTGGTTGGGGATTTCCCTGATTTTTGATTCGGTTAAGTACAGTATCTGAAAGCTTTATCTGTCAGAATACGTGCAAAGATTAGCCCTAATGGCAACGCTGCAATGATAAGGATCGCAGACGCAAACCAGGATGCAGCTACTGATAATGACATAATACCAAGATTATAAAATCCTCTGTATAAATATAATCCCGGAACCATGATAACGATTGAGGGAACTGTTACAGATATCCTTGGATATCCGACTTTATTCTTCAACAGGGACGCCAGAAGTCCCGCAGTAAGTGCACCAATAAATGCGGCTGCAGCAGGAGGAATATTTGCAAGGTCTACCAGTTCCAGTCTCAGAGTATTGGCAACTGCTCCTATCCCGGCTGCTGCGACTGACAGACGAACCGGGCTGTTAAACATGATAGAGAATCCAAACACTCCGCAGAAACTTGCAAGAAGCCTGAATAAGATCCACTGCTCTGTTGACAGTGAAAGTTTTATAAAATCTACAGGTTTCAAATGCAGGATCAGTGCCATGATCCATGCTGACATAGTAGCTACCAGAATAACGATCAAAGCATAAGTCAGACGTTCTATTCCTGAACGCATATCCAGTTTTGCAAGGTCAATACCACTGGTAATAAACGGAAATCCCGGTATGATAAAGAGCATTGCACAGATATATCCCGCTTCGTGCTGAACAGAAATACCAAATAATATTTCTCCAAGTTTGAGCAGACCTGCATATGCAAAACATGCCAGAGATACAGAAGACACAATACATAAGAACAATGTAAAATGGTGTTTGGTCAGTTTGCAACGGAGATAATTTCCAATTCCTGCCCCGACAAATGCACAGAACATCTCGATCGGACCGCCCCCAAGAAGAAATGTAAATCCGCAGCATGCGATCGCTGCAGCAAGTCCCAGTGCAGGCGGGGAATATAAACCATGTGTTTTTTCAATATTGTCAAGAAATGTATGCAGCTGTTCTCCTGACATATGTTTTCCTTCTTTTTCAAAGTTTCGGATAAAGTGTTCCAGACGATTTAACTTCAAAGTATTTACGCCTGTATTAGTCAGGCACAACGACTGGGTAAAACCATTTTCTCCGTCATAACATGTATATTCAATGGACATCAGACCAATATCCGCCGTACACGTAATGCCAAGTGCTTCTGCCAGTGTATTCATGGAACTTCTCACTCTCCATGCTCCGGTACCGCATGAGAGAAACATAATCCCCACACGTCCGATAACAGATGCTTTCTCTGCGATGCTGGAATCTACAACTGGTACATTTTCCCCATTTTCATCTGTATACTCATGCCAGGCAACATCCATATGGTTCTTTTTAATCACTTCCTGCGGCATTTTTCTCACTTCCTCATTCTATATTGTCAATCGGATAAAATCATCCGCTTTGCTACTTGCTTGATTTGTTAAAGCTGCAGACTGTCATTTCCTGCTTTCTCCATCATTTTCTCTCTGCATGCCAGTACGATTCCGTCAATCTCGTCTAAATGCTGCAGCATTTTTTTCTCAAATTCATGGATAGGAAGAAGAATTCCAATTTCATCATAGGGTTTATCCGGATTCTCTTTCTTCAGACCTGTTTCCTGTCCGTAGTATACCATGGCTCTTGGGGCTTCTTCCTGAATCTTCTGGAAAGCATCCCATACAACGGCATATGCCTGTGCTTCTGTCAGACCCAGTTTACAGGTGTCGGGAAGTGCATAAAGAGCCAGGACACCACGTTTACGGTTATCTTTTTCTTCTGTAATGTTCAGACCTTCTGTATAGGTACGGACAAGATCATAACCATCTGCAAGATACAGCGCAGATCTGGGGGCACATTCATGATGTTCATATGTTTCCTTGAATTTTGCATATTCTCTGGCTGAAACCTTTTCCCCGGGAAGAAGTTCTCCGGCTGCATCTGTAAGGAGCACCGGGTTCTCTCCTGCTTTTCCGTGGAATTTCTTCGGGATCAGATAAGCCTCCCTTAACAGGTCAAACATACTTCTGCCGCATAATTCCAACAGCAGTGCACTGATATCACCGTTCTGGTACGCATGAAACAATACCTGCAGGAAATGATCTCTGTCATTATCTGTCAGACGATGGTCGTCATCTATATGGTCATAAAAAACTCCGCTTAATCGTCCGGATGCTTCCGGCGAAGCCAAAATTTTAGAAAAAATTGTTTCTACTGCTTCTTCTCTTGGCAAAACTGTACTCATAATTAACTTCCCCTTTCCAATCGTGTCAGATTCTTTTTTCGGTTTTCATTATAGTCTTGCTTTTAGTAATGTCAACATAAAAAGAGGGAATTTTCTGATATCAATTTTACATAGATGCAAGCTAAAAATTATATAAAAAAGACATTCCATCCACTGAGGTAGAATGTCTTTTCTCATAACTTATATGATTCTTTTGAAGTTACGTTCTATATACACAGTGGAAACCATTTTTCGATTACACACTGATGTACTTTTTCTTTTTTATCATAATTGATTCCAACAAGTAAAATATCCCCTGTATACTGCTGTAATGACTATGGATATTTTCGTTCTTTTATCTGATTCAGAGCAGTTTCTGCGTCTTTGTTCCATTTCAGTTCGACGAGTAATGCAGGATAATAGTCTCTGTACAGTGGTTTGGGGATGAAGACGAAATCTGCGAAGCCTCTTCCTGTCGGGAGTTCCCGGATTGGCTTAAAATAGTATTTTTGTCTGCGAAACTGACCATATCATTCTGAAATTCATTGACATTTACTTCTACAGAGGAACCGGACAGCATCTCTATAATGGATGTCCGCAGACCATCAAAATCCATGTTGATCAGTGGCAGGATCGACAGATAGGTTCCTGTCTGTGACCAGTAGCTCTGGAATGTCCGCATAATTGTCAGATTTACTAACGCATTGGGATTATATACATGGTAATCTCCAAGACGGTAACCATCGTACCACCGCCTCACTTCTGCAAAATCTATCTCATATTTTTCACACAAATCGATTACTTCATCTTCATTAAAGCCGATATATGGTGTCAATGGGCCGGCATTAAGCATTGTAAACTGGGTGAAATTATTTAAGGCAGACTGGGTTTTTAATTTCTTTATCGGTAAAATTCCGGTCAGATATGCAAGTGCGATATATTTTGATGCCTCAATTCCTTTAAACATGTTTCTGAGAAAGTCAATATACATTTCCTGCGCTGCCTGATTATGGGCTTCATCACGGATCAGAACATCCCATTCATCAATGATTACAATAAACTGTTTTCCTAATACAGTATTAATTCGTGCCATTGCTCCATATATAGTGCTGTTTTCCACCAGATTGACTTCAGGATAAGTCTCTCTTAATTCGGAAACAACGATATTCGTGATATATGAAATTAAATTCTCACTGGAACCTGCTGATATACAGCACCATTGTACATCAAAATGAATGACATCATATTTATTTAAATGTTCGTAAAAATCCAGACATTTGCTGATTTCCAGTCCTGAAAACTATAAATGAGCAAGTTCGTGATTTTGCATAAAAGAAAGACACCTCGATTCCGTGTGTTGTATAATGAAAGTGCCTAAACAAACATTTGCAACATTTACGAAAGAAGGTGTCTCTCGCAAATACTATACATCATTCCGCATTCATATACAACCAGCTTAAGAAATTAAATTTATGCAAATTTTATTCGAACCGGGTGATAAACCACCTTATAAGTATCCTGATCAGCATTTTCATTTCAGGATATCATGGAAAAACCACGGATTTTGCTAAAAACAGTTCCTGTCACAGAACTACGATTGCACATTTCCTTAATTCAGGGAAATGGGATGATTCTCTACTTTCAGATACGTTAAAACTTTCTGTTATAGAGATTATTTATTCAGAAGCAGCACGCACCGGAAAGCCTGTTTTCTGCATTGTAGACGATACGATAGCTTCAAAGACAAAGCCTTCGTCACAGGCTCTGCATCCGATTGAAGATGCGTACTTTCACCAATCCCATTTAAAGGGGAAACAGGACTACGGACATCAGGCAGTAGCTGTTATGCTTTCCTGTAACGGCATTGTCCTGAACTATGCTTTTGTAATGTACAATAAATCAATTTCCAAGATTGATATTGTACAAAATATTGCAAAGGAACTGCCTGTTCCACCAGTAATGTCTTATTTCCTTTGTGACTGCTGGTATGTTTCTGAAAAAATAATCAATACTTTTGTACAGAAAGGGTTCCATACCATTGGTGCTTTGAAAACAAACCGTCTGCTGTATCCATCAGGAATGAAAAAGAAACTCAGTGAACTGGCTGCTGAACGATCCACAACACATAAAGGATTTGACCTCGTCACAGTCAAAAAACGCAACTATTATGTGTACCGGTATGAGGGAAACCTCAGCGGCATAGAAAATGCAGTTGTTCTTTTAAGCTATCCTGAAAAAGCATTTGGTAATCCTAAAGCACTACGTGCTTTCAGACTGTAGACAAACTTGGTGTTGGGGATTATGCCCAGCACCATTTTTCTTTTAAAACTTCTTTTCTTTTTATTTTTTTCAAAATCAACAAAAATCTGGCTGTATTCCAGCCTCGTTTTTCCAGA